>ERZ1026850.38-NODE-38-length-76215-cov-5.982366_pt1 | contig 76215 bp, 55 predicted proteins | sample MGYA00380155_ERZ1026850 | MGnify/ENA primary metagenome ERZ1026850 (study PRJEB33269, sample SAMEA4719791) | human gut metagenome | biome: human-associated habitat; feature: organic feature; material: feces | place: Cameroon | collected 2013-10 ... | reverse complement strand
GTATTTATCTTCTTTTATCATTTGTTTATATATTGTTTATTACACAGTATCATATTTTATTATATTTTGTCACTGTATTTTTTTGCATTTAACTCAAAAAAAGAGGCCGTAACAGGCCTCTTTTCCAAACTATCTTACACGCTTTGAACTATTTTACACTCTTCGGTTTGTACTTGAAGGTAAAGCTCTTGGACATGCTTCCTCTTACCAATACCGCCTTGCCGTTCAGACCGTTTACGGATACATTCTGTATCCCTAAGTTTAAATTATTCTTCACCCTATTATCCATAGTATACGTGTTTTTCCCTATCTTGTAAGTAATTTTTGCTTCCGATAAAATGTCCCACGTTGAAGTTGTCCCGTAATCCAGAGGACTGTCGAAGGTCACATTCATCTTATTAAGAGCTACCGGCAAGATAGCAGTACCTATATCAGTCGATGTTCCTGTATAGTCTCCCATTCCTACCAGTTTATACATAAAGAAACTGTTCCCGTTTACTATCTCCTCTTCCGTAAAATAGGGCGCATCCTTTGTATACTTACCGTCTCCCCCCTCATACTTATAGTATTCAATGTAGTAGTCCTTTCCTTCCTTTAAGAGAATACCGTTCTGCTTCACTGTCATCTTTACCGGATAGCTCTTGGCTGTGGGGCTGTACACAACAGGCTGCCATGTCCATTGAAAAGCGCTATCCATAGTCAAATTGTGCAAATCATACGGAACCACCTTGTAGCTACCGCTTATGGTGCCGGAAAAATAACGCTTGCCGGTAATCTTGTAGGTTGCGGTTTTCTTATTCGTGCTGACGGTTTTGTTGTTTGCATAGGAAACCGTATAATCCACACCTTCTTCTAATTTCCAGTAGCCTCCGTAAACCACGCTGATTTTGGGAACCGCACCTTTTTTATCCATATACATATCACTGCTGTCCGAACCGGCATCGGTATTGCCTTCCACGGAAACCGTAATGTTTTGGTTGTCTGCATCGAGTGCAATCTTTTCCACCTTGTACTTCACCGTGCGTGAACCGCTGTATTTTCCCGTACCTGCCAAATAGAGTACACCGGTTCCTATAAAGCCTGTGCCGTCATTTTGGGGTATAAGATAATCCTCCCCGTACACCAGCTCTTCCGTGCTGTCTTTGCTTGCTTTCACATGAACGGCCTTGACAGGAACCGAATCTCCGCTCAGCGAAAAAATCTGCGGGTCCACGGTAACAAATACTTTGCTGAAATCATACGGCGTAATTTCATAGCTGCATACTGCCTCTCCCCGGTAATTGCCCTTAAATTCGATTTTTACATCCCGGAAGACGGACTTTTGAGGGAGTCCCGTCGCTTCATCCACCGGAATATTCTCATTGGTATTATCCATGTACGTTACGGTATAATCCCTGCCCGCTTTGAGCAGCGTGCCGTCAAGAAATCCAACAAACGGTACCGGCTTGTAGGTCGTTTTCGCACCTTTTTTATAAACAACCGAGGGAACGCTGCAAAATACAGGTCTGCCCCCGTAAGTATCTCCTCCGCGGCTCAGCCATCTCGGGATTACCGTAAAGGAAAGCCCCGGAGCATCCGTTACACTGCCCTTCAGGGTGCCGGTAAAATTGCCCATGCCGGTGATGGTGATAACTGCATATTTTGCAGGATTTCCGTTCTTGTCGTAGGTGCTGACGGTCTTATTACCGGTAATGCCAAGTTTATAATCCACACCTTCTTTTAACAGAACACCTTTGTAGCGAACATAAATTTCGGGCTTTACCCCTTCTTCGTCGTAGCAGAAGCTGCCCATATCTCCCATGCTGCTTCCGCTCAGTGTCGTATGGAAATCATTGTTTTTGCTTGCCACCAGTATCTCCAGATTTTCATTCAGCTCCGTTTTTTTCGTGGAAGCATTTTTTACGAAAAGCGCCGGCTTCACAATCTTAAAGGTCTTTTTCACGCTGCCGGTATACACACCGCCGTCCAACGCCGTAAAAATAACCGTTGCCGTTCCGGCTTTTTCATTTTTCTCATAAGTAACCTTATAATCCACGCCTTCCCACAAAAGGGACGTGTCGGTGCTTCCGTCTGCATGACGGCCGCTTAAGGTATAATCCACACCGTTTTTCACCGTGACCGGCTTGCCAGGTTCGTATTCCTTATCGGCAATCTTACCCTTATTGTCAAACACCGCCTCGCTGAGCTTTGCCCTGACAATCGGATAGGTTGCATGCAGCTCGCCGACATAGCTGTTGGGGCTGCCGTCCACTTCCTTCTTAGCGGTAACGGTAACGGAAGCAGTGCCCGGTTTTTGGTTGTTTTCATAAGTCACGTCATAGTACTTCGGGTCAATGACCTTGCCGTTTAACGTAACCGTAACGGGATTTAAGTTGTCGTTCTCACCGACTCCCATATAGGGCATCTTCTTCTGTGCGAACGTAATCCTTGCCTTGGAAAGGTCGGTCTGGGTACTTAATACAAAATAGAAATTTTCTCTTGTTCCGTAATTTCCTAACCCCTTTATAGAAATATTTCCCCAGGTATTGTCCTCACAGGTCACTCTGGTAGAGGGTGGTCGGTAACCAACATCCCCCTCCATGAGCAGCGTATAGATTAACTCGTAATCCCTGCCCTCTTTTAAGACCTTCTTTCCGTCCTTTACCACAAGCCCCACATCCCGAAGGTCACCCGTCAGCTTGCCATCCACCTCGGTAAGGGGCAGAACGCTTTTTCCGGTGATTTCGGTAAATTTACCCGGTTTAATGGTGAACGGAATTTCAATGGTATCGCCGTAAATGCCTTTTCCTTTCAGGATGACCATGGGCGGATTTTCACTGTCCGCACCTGCCGCATTGATGTTGTTTTTGTAGGTAAGCGTGTAATCCTTGTTTACCGCAAGCAGCTTATCCCCGTCATAAGCCTTTACCACCGGCTTAATCTGGGCTCCGGTATAATTCTGCGCCGGAATTTCTTCTACGGTAATACCGTAATCCCCATAGCAGACGCTGAATTCATACCGGTATTCCGGGCTTTCCGGATGTTTCTCATCCCCCATGATATAAAAGCGTAGCACCAGGTGGTCGTTTTTTTCCATTGCATAATTTAATTTATAGATGAATTCTTTCGTTGGCGTGTTTTCTCTTGTCTCCGAAGTCTTCGGGTCGCTGCCGTCCCAGGTAAAGCACCAGGATGTAGCTTCCCCTACTGCGCTTTCAAACACCAGTCTCGGATTTTCCTCGTATTCGCTCCGGGTATGCGCTCCCTCCGAAAGGCCTTCTGTCTGCCGCATGGCATGGGGCTGTCCTTCCACGGTTACCTGATAGAAAATCTCCTTGCTTACGCCCTCTGCGAAAGCATAAGCGCTGCCTATGGTTCCTTTTAATTTATAGGTGGTTGTTTCCTTCGGAAATGCATCAAATTCCTGCGTTTCTCCATAGCTGTACCAGGTATCCAGCTCCACCTCTCTTCCGTTTGAAAGTCTGGCTTTTACCGTTCTGGGGAAAATACTATCCGGATTCGGTGCCGTTTCGCCCGGCATACCGTTTGCATAAGTTACCGGCTCCCAGCCGTAAACTTCAACAACCCGGACACCTTCTATCACTTTGTCCACCTTCAGTTTACCGATGAGGAAACTTTCCCCCTTGGCGTTATACCAGAGATACAGTTCTGTGGGGGCAAACGTCTTATGTATGCCCACTGTTACCTTATAATATGCCGAACCTGTTGCGGCTACTTCCACGGAAGCGCCGGAATTTCTGCAGACCGTACTGCTGTCCGATGCCACAATGTCCCCGCTTGAAACATAATGCTTAAAGGACGTGGGCACCCATAAGAAAATATCATCAGACCGGATAAGCGCCGGTTCATCCTCATCCTGAAAGGCATACTGCAGTGTGTCCTCATCATAAATGGCAATCTGCCGCAGTACTCCTACATAATCCAGTACTCCAAACGGAAGCTCCGCTTTCAGATACTTAATGAAATTCTGATTGTCCTTTGCCGCTGTTCCGCCGTATTTCAATATTCTGCTGCCGAATTTCATGTCGGAAGTATCCGCAAAGGCTACCTTCAAAGTACCGTTTCCCGACTCTACCGCATCGAATTTCGGCACATATTTCTCCCGGTAAGCAGGAAGCTCCAGTTTACTTCTCTTTTCTATCCGAATATTTTCAAAATGATAGGTTTGGTTCTCACCGGTAAGCTGTAAGGTTCCTCCCTGAAACCGGATACAGGAAAAGCCTGTTATATACGGCAGCGTGACTGTCGCACCGTCCGGCACCAGAAGGGTTCCGGCGCTATTGCCGTCCGCATCCCCGGAAATGATTTTCGTAAGCTTCTCCTGACCTGCCGCAAAATAAACTTCTCCGCCCGTTTGGTTTGCCCACTGCATCGTGAAGGTTTTGTCCGAAGCCGCCAGCGCACAGTTAATTTTTACGGCAGTCTCGTTATTTGTGACTTCCATTTTGTCCAGGTGTACTTCGCCGTCCGCACTGTCAAGCACCAGTTTCTTTACATTCGCGGGTATGGCTGCGGCTGTGGCATCCTTCGCTTCTTCGCCTGCGACAACCGCCACATAGCTGTCTTTTCCGTACTGTTTTACCTGCTCTAAAACATCCTGCAGCTCCGTTTCCTGAAACAGTACCGCCGTACTTTCGTCCTTATCGTTTTCCCATCCGGAAAGCTCTTCCTCTGTACCGAATACAACGGCAGTGTACGTTTCGGACCGGCTGTCTTTGCCATCGCCGTCGGAAACGTCCTCTCCGCCGGAAACATCTCCCAAAACGGAAACGTCGCTGCCGCCTGTGGTATCATCTCCGCCGGAAACCGTACCGTCAGTGGGGGTATCTTCTCCTCCGGACACATCGTCACCATCAGAAACATCTTCTCCTCCGGACACATCGCCTCCGGAAATGTCTTCAGTCCATCCGTTTTCCTCCGCCCGGGCAGTGATGGTCAGTCCCTCCCCTGTCACCGTCTGGCATACCATCAGGAAAACCAGCAGCCATGCCAGTATACGACCGGTTACTCTTTTTTTCATTCTTTTTCTCCTTTTCACAATTAGTAATTCCCCTTATCTCCCTGTTGCCGCTAAACACGCAAAAAGGGATGCAGCCGATTGCATCGCTGGCTGCATCCTTTTCGCTATTTTCTACTGTCATAGGCAGTATGTGCCCTACGGCAGTATGTTTTTTTACATACTACTTTAGCTTATTTGCAACTTTACAGTCTTCGGATAGCACTTGAAGGTGAAGTTCTTGGAACCCACTCCCAATCCTGTGTTCAGTACCGCCTTACCGTTCAGACCGTTTACGGAAACATTCTGTACCTCAACCTGCAAAATATCCCTTAACTGTTCACTCAGTATATAGGTGTTTTTCCCTATCTTGTAAGTAATGTCCGCGTTCGCTAAGATTTCATCCAACTCGATTACCCAGTAGTCCAGCGGACCGTCAAAGGTTATGTTCATCTTGCTTATCGCCACCGGCAGCACGACAGTGCTGCATGTAGCTGTACCGCAATAATCGCCCATGCCTTCTACCGTAAAGGTAATTTTGCAGCCTTTCGTAACCGCTTCTTCCGTGAAATAGGAAGCATCATTTGCATACTTGCCGTTTCCATCCTTCTCGTAAACAATGCGGTAGTCCTTGCCTTCCTTTAAGAGAACGCCGTTCTGCTTAAGAGCAATTTTTACGTTGTATCTCTTGGCTGTGGGGCTGTACACCACAGGCTGTATCGTCATATCCCATTCGCTGCCCCAGCCGATGTTATGCAGAGACTTCGGAACAATCTTGTAAGTACCGCTTATGGTGCCTGTGAAGTCACCCTTACCGGTAATCTTATAGGTTGCGGGCTTACTGTCCGTGGTAACTGCCTTGTTGTTCGTGTAGGAAACCGTATAGTCTACGCCCTCCTTCAGAACGCGGTGTCCGTATAAGATATGGATACCGGGCGCTGCACCCTTCTTATCCATGTAAACGGTGGAGTTTTCTTCTCCGTATATATTATTACCCATTATGGTAATACGGAAGTTTTCATCCTCCCAGTCAAGCTTTGCTTTTTCCACGGTGTATTTTATGATGCGGGTTCCGCTGTAAGCTCCCATACCTTCGATACAAATTTCTCCGGTGCCTACCTTAAATCTGCCTGTATCCCAAGCAACGGTATAGTCCACGCCCTCTTTCAGTTCTTCCTTGCTGTTCTTGCTTACCTTTACATGAATGGCACTGTGAGGAACCTCCTCGCCCGGTGCATAGGTCTGCTTATCCACTGTCACAATGAGCTTTTTGAAATCAAGAGGTGCCACGCTGTAGTTGCATACTGCTTCGCCGCGGTAATTGCCCTTGAATTCAATCTTTACCTGCTGGTAAACGGCTTCGGTGGGAAGTCCGGTCTTTTCATCCACCGGAATATTCTTATTGGTGTTGTCAAGGTAGGTAACCGTGTAATCTTTACCGGCGGAAAGCTTCTTGCCGGTATTGTAAGAAGTAATCACCGGCGCCGGCTTGTAAACGGTCTTGTCGCCCTTCTTATAGACAACGGAAGGAATGCTGCAGAAAACTTCTTCACCGCAGTTTGCTGTGGCATCCGGATTATTCAAATCCCTGCACATCAGCCACCGAGGCTCTACCGTATAGGTAAGTCCCGGCGCATCCTTTACGCTGCCTTTCAGGGTACCTGTGAAATTGCCCATACCGGTAATGGTGATGGCTGCATACTTCGCAGGATTGCCGTTCTTGTCGTAGGTGCTGACCGCCTTGTTGTTGGCAACCGTCAGCTTGTAATCCACGCCTTCCTTAAGTGTCACTCCCTTGTATGTTACATAAACCTCCGGTGTGACGCCAAGCTCCTCAAAGGTAAGGGAGCCCATGGTGCCCATATTGCTTCCGCTCAGAACTGTACGGAAAATATCGCTTTCGCTTACCACTAAGATTTCCAGATTTTCATTTAATTCCATCTTTTTAGTGGAAGCATTCTTTACAAACAATGCCGGTTTTACAATCTTAAAGGTCTTTTTCACACTGCCGGTGTAGACACCGCTGTCCAGTGCCGTAAAGATAACCGTTGCGGTTCCGGCGCTTGTGTTTTTCTGATAGGTAACTTCGTAATCCACGCCTTCGGTCAGTATCATGGTATTTGCCGTACCGTCCGCTCTGCGTCCGGTTAAGAGGTAATCCTCTCCGTTTTCCACCGTTACCGGTTCTCCGAATGCATATTCTTTGTTGGCAATCTTGCCCTTGTTTTCAAATTTTGCCTCGCTGAGCTTAGCTCTTACAATCGGATAGGTTGCGGAAATAACGCCGACATACATATTGGCTTCTCCGTCCACCTCATCCTTAGCGGATACATAAACGGTAGCAATTCCGGGCTTGTCATTGTCTTCATAAGTTACCTCGTAGTATTTCTCATCAATAACCTTACCGTTCAGTTTCACGGTAACCGGGTTGCGGTTATCCAGCTCTTCGTCTCCCATGTAAGTAACCTTGCTCTGCGCCAGTGTAATCTTTGCCTTGGTAAAGTCTGTCCGGCAGCTTAAATCTACATTATGGAAAATGACAGCTCCCTCATAATTTCCCTTACCGTTTACCTCAATCAATGCTGTTGTATTATTCTCTGTGCATATGACAACGGAAGAGTCCATTTTCTTAAAATCTGAACCGGTATATACACTGTAGGTTACGGTATAATCCGTGCCTTCTTTCAGGACTTTCTTTCCGTCCTTTACCACAATCCTGGCATCCTTTAAATCCGCAGTCCATACGCCGTCTGTTTCGGTAAGAGGCAGGAACGTTTTACCGGATATATCCGTAAAATAGGACTTGGACTTAATAGTAAACGGAATTTCAATGGTATCGCTGTACGCGCCTTTTCCTTTCAGAATTACGGTAGGCGCATTCTCGCTATCTGCGGCTGCCGCATTGATATTGTTCTTATAGGAAAGCGTATAATCCTTGTTTAACGTAAGCAGCTTGTCGCCGTCGTAAGCCTTCACTACAGGCTTAATCTGTGCGCCCGTATACTCCTGCGCCGGAATGGTTTCTACGGTAATGTTGAAATTATCATAGCAAACGCTGTATTCAAAAGTATAAACCTGGCTTGAGGGATGTTTGGCATCTCCGATAATACGCATCCGGACAGTAGCCTTTCCTTCCTGCTCCAGTAAATCAGATAAATCAAGCTTCAGTTCCGTCCCATATTTCATCGTTGAATCTATATAGTTACGCGGTTCCTTGCCATCAAGCGTATAACACCAGCTAACTTCCTCTCCCGGGTCACTCACAAACGTAAATTCCGGAGAGTTCCGGTATTCTTCCAATGTATGAATTCCAGTGGAACGTCCGCTCTTCTGTATAATTTCATAAGGCTTTCCTTCCACCGTTACCTTGTAGGAAACCATATCGCTGACACCTTCCGCAAATTCATAGCTGTCATATAGCTTCGCTGTCAGAGTATAGGTTGTGGTCTGCGCAGGTTTTTCGGTCAGTCCGCCATCCTTAACATCATAGCGTCCGATTTCCACCGTCCTGCCGTCGGATAACAGTACCTTCACCTTCTCCGGGAAAATCGACCATGCATCCTTGGATTCTTCTTCCGGCATTCCGTAGGAATATGTTACCGGTTCTAAATCGTAAACCTTAACAACCTTAACATTTTCTACTTCCTTGAATACCTCTAACTTGCCGATGACAAAGCTTTCCTTTTCGGAGGTGTACCAGAGATACAGCTCCTGCGGACCAAAGTTTTTGGTAATGCCTATCTCTGCTATGTAGAAATCAGTCGTCCCGCCGGCTGTTACTGTCACAGAGCTTACCGCATTGCGGCAAACCGTACTGCTGTCGGATACCACAAAGTTTTTATCTGAGAAAACAACATCCGCATCGGGAGCCTTTTTTAAATCAATTTCTGCCGTTTTTACCGTATCCGCCGTATCTTCATATGTGAACCGGTAATTCAGGGAATTATCTTCCGGTATAGCAACCTTTCTTAAGGTTCCTTCGTAGTCCAATATACCAAACGGAAGAGAAACTCTTAAGTACCGCCTCATGGCATCTTCATATTCCCAGTCTGTATATTTTACAATCCGGCTGCCGTAATCCATGGCAGAAGTACCTTCAAAGGAAACATTCAGGGCATTGCCATGGGTTTCTAACTCTTCAAATTCCGGTACATGTTTCGGATGATATGCCGGAAGTACTAAATTGCTTTCGGCTTCCATGGTAATATGTGCAAACTGATAAGTCTTCTTCTCGGCTGTCAGAATGAGTGTACCGCCCTGGAATTTTACTTCGTTGAAATGCTCAATAAAGGGAAGTACTACCTCTGCTTCTTTCGGTACCAAAAGTACGCCGGAATCGTCTCCGTCCTCGTCACAGGATACCACTTTCTTAAGCTTATCCTGTGCGGCAGCAAAGAAGATTTCACCGCCTTCGTCGTCCGGCCAGATAACGGTAAACGTACCGTCATCGGAAACAAGAGCGCTGTCAATCTGCAGCATGGTATCGCTGCTTTCCATTACCACTTCGTTTAATGCAAAGTCCCTGTCCACCGTTTCGGTAGCTGCTTCGGTTCCGTCTCCGTCTTCTTCACCGGTATCTCTCGGCACTTCGTAGTTCCAGCCGTTAAAGGTGATTTTCTTTACGTTTTCCGGCACTTCCACACTGTCGGCACCCTTTACATCATCCCAGGTAACCACCAGTACATAGCAGTCGTTCTTATAATCTTCTACCAGATCAAGAGCATCCTGTAAGTTTTCTTCGTCGTACTGCTCGACAATGGTACTGTCATCCCATTCTTCCGTCCATTTATCCAGATTCTCTTCGGAATTAAAGAGAATGACGGAATACTTGCCCATGGCAGCCACACCGTCTGCCGTAATTTCGTAGTTTTTATCATGTGCACGGTCATATATTACGAAGTTTTTCACTCTTTCCTCGTGGGAACCGGAAAGTCCGCCTACCATAACCGTCTCCCCGCGTACCGGGAATCCTGTGTCCGCATAATCGACAGTCAGCGTGGCAGCCAGATTCATGTTTGCGGTGTAAAACAATACGCCGTGGTAATCGTCCATGAGGGAGAAATAAGTTTCATTCGCAATTAAAATTCCGTTTTTAATGTGCAGCGGAGCCACGTAATCTACATGTGCCGTTTTCTCATCCTGCGTGGTTACCATCAGGTAGCCTGATTTTACACTGTATGCCTGCAGACGGTCCTCCACCTTGATAGTAAGTCCTGCCTGGTCCTCATCGGAACAGGTAATCTGTCCTGCCAGATAAAGATTTCTCACTACCATCTGAAAATCTTTTAAAGTGCCGTCCGCACACTTGATAACCAGTTCATCATCCGCGTTGTATTCGGCATTTTCTCTCATCTCAATGCCGGTACCGAAGCAGATTTCGGTACAGCTGTTTACGGTAATCTGCCGTGTATGGAAGCTTGCCTTGTTTACAATAACGCCGGTGCCTTCCCGCGGCTGCAGTATTTCCTTTAAGGCTTCAAATTCTATCTTGGTGTAAACCGTATCATCCTTAAATTCGGGACCGTTCTCCCCATCCGTGATTTCCCGGTACTCTTCGTCTTCTTTCAGAATGGCAAAACGTCTGACCAGCACCTCTTCTTCATCGGTATGGTTTTCGGTGTAGAAAATAGTATAAACACGGTACTCGGTTTCATCAATATAGCAGGTTTCTTCGTGTCCGTCTCCTAAGAACAGGACGCCCCTGAATTCTGCCGGAATATTGATATCCTCATAAGTATCGCCGGGAATCCAGTTCTGCGTCCAGACTGCCGCATAGCCAAGCTTCTTCTCAAGATTTCCCTGGCTCATCTGGGCAAACAGTTCCTTTAGAGAGTCTGCATAAAATACACAGTCGGAGTCAAAACTCTCGTTATATTCTTCCCTCCAGACCGCACTGTAAGTAGCTGCGTCTAAAAGAACGCCTCTGTAAAGCGCTTCGTTTGTTCCCACACGGCCGTTTTCGTCAATTTCACGCCAGCCGTCGTATAAAAAGCGGGAAGCATAGGCAGCGCTGTTGTCCGTAAACCGGATAACCTGTTCACCGCTCTTCGGCTCCATGCGGTGCTCGCCGTCTTTTTCTTCAAAGCATAAACCGTCGTAATGTAAACGGATACTCCGGTCATCATCCGCCATCTTCAGGCTTTCAATAAGCAACAGTTTCTGTTCATTATCTAATTTCGTTTCGTTTCCTTCGGTGTCCCAATAATTCAAATTAAACTGTAAGTCTACGCCTGCCCCTACTTCCAGAGCCTTTACGTAGGGAGATGTTTTACAGAGAATACTCAGATTGACATCTGCATTGTCCCTGTATTTTTCAACATAGATATTCCGGACATCCAGGTTCGCATTTTCCGTTCTGAACTCAGGTGTCTGTAAATGCAGATTGGTTGCTTCCGAACATTCAAAATTACCTGTCCGTACATTTCCCGTTACAAAATACACATCCACTGCGTTTCCGCTTGTATCGTTGTTTATGATAGAAGCAGCTCCATCCGGCTGTAACGCAACAGAATCTCCCACAAAATAAAGAGCCGTTTCCGCACTTTCCACGTTAATTGTGTCCAGTCTGATATCCGGATTGTAATCATCCGGCTCAAAACATGCGGGATATTTTTTCTGCAGGTCTTCTTTGTTGTATGACACAGAAGCATCTATGCCGCTTTCCCAGTTGAACGCATAGAACTTCTCTTCATCTGTCGTGGCATACAGTTCATTTTCGTGTTGTTCCTCGTTCTCCCGCGCACGCCAGATTATGTACTCGGTCTGTGTTTCTTCGTCCCACCAGTGGGGAACCAGTCTGGTGGTTTCCACTACAACCGCCTTAAATGCCGCCGGGAGTGTAGTCGTTTCCGTCACTTCCGCATTTTGCTGCTGACGGATCAATACATGCACTCCCATGGCTTTATTCTGCAGCTTGGCAAGTACGGCATCCATGGAGCTTGCATATACTTCACTGTCTGCATTCAGCGCTTCGTCTCTCATATCGCCGTTAATATAGCTGTCCATGTCTTCCCTGCTGTTAAAGACATATCCTCTGTAAAGACTTTCATCCGCATCTTCCGCAATACAGCCGTTTTCGTCCACGGGTCTGCCGTGATAACGGAATTTATCTGCATATTTACCCGCACCGTCTGCAAAGTCAATTACTTTTTCCCCTACATTCGGTTCCATACGGTGGTTACCGTCTTCTTCGCCGAAGCACAGACCATCGTAACGGATATTGATATGGTTTCCTTCGGTGGCAGCCGTCTCTCCCTTTATCTGAATGAGGGCCGCATCTTCTACCTTGGTTTCTTCGCCGTCTTTGCTATACTCTAAAATCAGTGCGGCATTTATATTCACCGCCTCTAAGCCGTCAATGTCGGTATAACCGGCTTCCCGCAGATGCAGTTCGCTGTACGTCAGGTCTTCGTTTCCTTCAAACCGGATTTTATGGAAACCACTTACTGCGGATGCATCCAGTCCGCCGATTCTTAAGTGCAGGTTTACGTTGCCGTCTCCCTTTAAGCTGTTTTCCATATACTGGTAACTGCCAACCAGATAGAAATCAGCATACTGTCCGCCGGCATTCTTCACCGCGATACGGAAACCGTTTTCATCGTCATTAAACAGATTTACCCGTTCTGTCATCACATACACTGCCGTCTGTGCGGTATCTAAGGTAATACTGTTCATGCACATTTGGGGCGCATGGGCATCTTCCGTAAAGGTAACAACATACTTTTCTTCCAGTTCCTCCATGGTAAATGCTTTCGTTTTGTCTACATAATCTCCCCAGGTAAAGGCATAAAAGGTTTCTTCATCAGCCGTAGCAAAAAGGTCATAGTCTCCTTCCTTTTCCACGCCCCGGTAAATCGTATATTCTACCTTGTTTTCCTCATCCCACCAGTACGATATAAGCAAAGTGCCGTCCAGAACCACTGCCTTGAAATTACTGCTTACCGTAATATCCTCATAAGCAGCGGAGTTGCCGGGATCTACATCCGTCACCTGGCACACCAGGGCATAGCCGTCGTCCTGGCCTTTTTCCTGCAGGGCGGTCAGCGCATCGCTTACCGTATCCGCATCCACAACACTGTCCAGGTTCAGGACAGAATCATCCGTATGTCCGCCTATGTAGCTTTCCATGTCTTCCTTACTTTTAAACAGGAATGCCCTGAAAGCCTTTTCTTCTATCGGTTCGTCCCCACCGGAAATATCCTCCCCGCCGGAAACATCCTCTCCGCCGGAAACATCCTGTACCGGCTCTTTGTCACCGTCGGAAATGTCCCCGTTTTCCGTATTCTCTACGGTTTCCGCTGCCACTGAAGCAAACGCCAGCTCATCCCATGTTACGGTTGAAAATAACATCAGGAATGCTAAGAAACCGGCAAGTATACGCCTGGTTATTCTTTTCTTCATCTCTTTTTTCCTCCTTTTCGCAATCTGTAAATCTGCTATCCCCAGTATAACAGATTTATACCGAAAAAAGGGATGCAGCCGGCACACATTTGCAAGCTGCATCCCTTGAATTTATTATACCACAGGTCTCACAGTTTTTTAAATATAAATGTTAAAAAAAGCGGCTACTTTTTTAAGTAACCGCTTAAATTTGTATTTATCGTATTCTTAAATCTTTATACACCGCCGCGCATATGCCGTCTTGCCGCCAGTCTTGCCATGGCACGGGAGATATTCGCCTGTGACATGTGGAACTCCTGGATGCTCTGTTTCTGCCGCATGGCTTCCTTGGCTCTCTCCAGCGCTTCCGTTGCTCTCTTTTCATCAATTTCCTCGGGCTTTTCGGCAAAGTCCACCAGGATAACCACCCGGTTGTCCAATACCTGCACATGGCCGATACCGGATGCTGCCTCTATCCACTCGCCGTCTTCGGTTTCAATATTGAGGAAGCCCTCCTGCAGGGCGATGACCGCATTTTCATGATGAGCCATGATGCCTATGGAGCCATCCACACCGGTCACAACGACCTGTCTGCATTTGCCATCATAAAAGATTTTATCTACGGCTATGACCTGTAAGTCAAAACTGCTCATCCTGTCACCTTCCCTAATTTTCTTTCATCTGCTTTGCTTTCTCGATGACGTCTTCGATGGTGCCGACATTAAAGAAAGCCGCCTCGGGATACTCATCCATTTCGCCGTTGATGATTGCACGGAAGCCACGGATAGTGTCCTTTATGGGTACATATTTACCGGGAATGCCGGTGAAGTTTTCCGCCACATGGAACGGCTGGGATAAGAACTTCTGTACTTTTCTGGCTCTGTAAACGGTAATCTTATCCTCTTCGGAAAGCTCTTCCATACCGAGGATGGCAATGATATCCTGCAGTTCGGAATACTTCTGTAAGATTTCCTGTACCGCACGGGCGGTTTTGTAGTGCTCCTCGCCCACGACATCCGCTTCCAGAATACGGGAAGTGGACTCCAGAGGGTCTACCGCCGGGTAAATACCCTGTTCCACAATCTTTCTGGAAAGTACCGTGGTGGCATCCAGATGGGCGAATGTGGTGGCGGGCGCCGGGTCCGTCAGGTCATCCGCAGGCACGTAAACCGCCTGTACGGAGGTTACGGAGCCTTCCTTTGTGGAAGCGATACGCTCCTGCAGCTCGCCAAGTTCCGTTGCCAGTGTGGGCTGGTAGCCTACTGCGGAGGGCATACGTCCGAGCAGGGCGGATACCTCGGAACCTGCCTGTACAAAACGGAAAATATTGTCAATGAACAGAAGCACATTCTGATGCTTCACGTCACGGAAATATTCCGCCATGGTAAGTCCGGTCTCGGCTACACGCATACGTGCTCCGGGGGGCTCGTTCATCTGTCCGAACACCAGCGCGGTCTTGTCAATAACACCCGACTCCTTCATTTCCGTCCAGAGGTCGTTGCCTTCACGGGAACGCTCTCCGACACCTGTAAAAATGGAATAGCCGCCGTGCTCGGTCGCAATATTGGTAATCAGCTCCTGGATAAGAACCGTCTTACCGACACCGGCGCCGCCGAACAGACCGATTTTGCCGCCCTTTGCATAGGGAGCTAAAAGGTCGATGACCTTGATACCGGTCTCTAAGATTTCCACCGCAGGGCTCTGGTCTGCGAAAGCGGGGGGCTCTCTGTGAATGACCCATTTTCCCTCTGCGTCCAGCTTTTCTCCGTCGTCTAAGGTATCACCGGTTACATTGAACAGACGTCCCAATGTTTTTTCGCCTACCGGCACCTTGATGCCGCTGCCGGTAGCGGTGACTTCCATATCTCTGCAAAGTCCGTCGCTGGAGGAAAGCATGATACATCTGACCGTATGATGTCCTACATGCTGTGCAACCTCCATAACACATTTTTTGCCGTTATTGTTAACTTCAAGTGCATCTTTGATGTATGGAAGATTATCTGTTTCAAACTCTACGTCCACTACAGGTCCCAAAACCTGCACAATTCTTCCTTTATCCATTTGATTTCTTCCTTTTCTGTGCCTTTGCTCCGGCAATAACTTCCGTAATCTCCTGGGTAATGGCTGCCTGCCTTACCCGGTTGTAAGCGATGGACAGGGAACGCAGCATGGCTTTGGCATTGTCCGTTGCCGCTTCCATTGCCATCATTCTGTCGTTCTGCTCACACATATAAGATTCTACCAGTGCGCCGTATATATAACCTGTTACATAGTTAGGTACAAGGCTGTCAAGCACCGCCTCCGGTGAGGGCAGGTATTTCAGTGTTTCTTCGCCTTCGGCAGCATGCACTTCTTCCTTGTGGGGAAGGGGCAGAAGCTTCACCATTTCCGTTTCGCTTTCCAGTCCGTTTTTGCTCTTGGTGTAAACCATGTAGAGCTCGTCCAGTCTGCCTTCGTTGTACCTGACAAGCATTTCCTCCGTAATCACTCTGGCTCTGTGAATGGAAGGATTTTGTGCCGTATAATGAAAATGCCGGTGGATGTGATAGCCTTTCTTTTCAAAGAAAGTACGTCCGATTTCGCCGATGACGAAAAGCTCCGCGCGGGGGTCTGCATCCAGCTCCCTCTGTACTCTTTTTTCCACATCCTGATTATAGGCACCTGCCAGTCCCTTGTCCGCCGTAACTACCAGATAACCCACCCTTTTTTTCTCTTCCGGGGTATCCGTGCCAAAGTACCGGGTATTCACATCCGGTATGTCCTTAAGAATCCTGTCGATGGACTCCTGTATGGCAAAGAAATGGTCATCTGCGGCGTCCAGGGTCTTTTTTGCTTTTTTTAACTTGGCGGAAGATATCATATACATGGCATTGGTAATCTTCATGGTATCCTGAATGCTGTGCATTCTGGTCTGGATTTCCTTTGTACTTGCCATATTCTCCTACCTTTCTTCCCTTTTGCCTGATTTCCCGCTCTTTTACTGTGCGGTACTGCTCTTTACTTCCTCCACTGCCGCAAGAATTCTCTCGCCCAGTTCGTCCGTAAGAACCTTTCCTTCTTCTAATTCCCTATAGATGTCGGCATGCGCCGCACGGATATCGTCGAGCATCTTCATCTGGAACTTCTTTACCTTGTCCTTCGGAATGTCCATAAATTTCTTATGGGTAGCCGCATACAGGGTAATGACCTGTTCCGCCATGGAAAGGGGTCTTCCCAGGGGCTGCTTTAAGATTTCCATTAAGCCGTTGCCGTAAGCAAGCTGCTGCTTGGTGGACTCATCCAGATCGGAGCTGAACTGGGTAAACACTTCCATTTCCCGAAACTGTGCTAAGTCGATACGGATGCTTCCGGCTGCTTTCTTCATCGCCCTGGTCTGCGCCGCACCGCCTACACGGGATACGGAAAGACCGACATTGACCGCGGGACGCTGACCGGAGAAGAACAGGGAGCTCTCCAGGAATATCTGACCGTCCGTAATGGAGATTACGTTGGTCGGGATATATGCGGACAAATCGCCCGCCTGGGTTTCGATAATGGGCAGTGCGGTAATGGAACCGCCGCCTGCTTCCTCTGTCAGTCTTGCGGAACGCTCCAAGAGTCTGGAATGCAGATAGAAAACATCTCCGGGGTACGCTTCACGTCCGGGAGAACGCTCCAACAGTAAGGAAAGGGCTCTGTATGCCACGGCATGCTTGGACAAATCGTCGTATACAATCAGTACATCTTTTCCTTTATACATAAAATACTCTGCCAGAGAGGTTCCGGCATAGGGTGCTACATACTGTAAGGATGCGGGGTCCGATGCGGTTGCCGCTACCACAATGGTATAGGACATGGCATCGTGCGCCTCCAGGGTACGTGTCAGCTTGGCAATGGTGGATGCCTTCTGGCCGATTGCCACGTATACGCAGATAACATCCTTGCCCTTCTGGTTTAAGATGGCATCGGTGGCAATACTGGTCTTACCGGTCTGGCGGTCACCGATGATAAGCTCACGCTGTCCGCGTCCGATGGGGAACATGGAGTCAATGGCTAAGATACCGGTCTCCATGGGAACGGAAACGGAACGTCTGTCTACAATACCGGGTGCATCGTTTTCAATGGGACGGTAATCGCTGCTGACGATTTCGCCCTTGTCGTCAATGGGCTCGCCCAGTGCGTTGATAACTCTGCCTAAGAAGCCTTCGCCCACGGGTACACCGGCTCTCTTGCCGCTGCGGATAACCCTTGTGCCTTCCTTCATGCCGCTGTCGCGTCCGAACAGAATACAGCCGATGTCGTCACGGCGGATATCCTGTACCATGCCCTTGACACCGGTATCGAAGATAACGATTTCCCCGTACATGGCATGTTCAATGCCTTTTATGGTTACGATGCCGTCACCGATCCAGGTAACCACACCCACTTCATGCCGAGCAGTATCAAATGCCGACTCGTCGATTTCGGTCTTGAGCAAGGTAATGATATCCTGCATGCTGTCCACACCGGCGGGTCCTTCCATCATTTTTCTGCCAATCTGCTGCAATCTGCCGCGCATACTCCAGTCATATTCATCACTGCCTATGCGGATGACAAAACCGCCCAACAGATTTTTGTCCTCTTTTAAGGATACCGTAAGGTCTTCCGTCCGGTACTTGTCCTGTAAGAAGCTCTTGATTTTTGCAAGTTGTTCCTCTGTGGGGGGTACTACATAAATAATCTCGGCAGAAAGGTTTCCGGCATGTTCTTTATTCCATGTCTGTGTCATTTCTTTTCACCCATTTCTGCAATAAAATCATCATACAATCTGCTGCTGTCTTCTGCGGAAACCTGGTCGCCCACTACCTTGGATGCTACGGACACAACCAAATCCTTGATTTCGTCCTGCATCTCGCGCATGGATTTTTCTTTCTCCACTTTGATGGCTTCCTCTGCCTGCTGCATCTTTGCGGCGGCTTCCTCGTCTGCGTTCTTTAATACACGCTCGTATTCCGCATCTGCTTTTTTCTTTGCTTCTTCCATCATGCGGTCGGACTCTGCCCTGGCATTTGTCAGGGATGCTTCGTATTCCTGCTTCAGCGCTTCCGCTTTATCCTGTGCCTCTTTTGCATCGTCAAACTGCTTCTGTACCGCATCCTGTCTCTGCTTTAAGATTTTGTTGACAGGCTTGAATAAAAACAGTCTCATGCAGATATAAAGAACCACGATATTCACAATGGTGAAGACCAGATTTATATCCAATCTAAGCATAATTCTTTCCTGCCTTCCCGTTTATTTCAAGAACATGATAATCAGAATCGCAATAACGAAACCGTAAATTGCGGTTGCTTCCGCAAGGGAACATCCCAAAATCAGTAGTTTGGAAATCTTACCGTCTGCTTCCGGCTGTCTTGCTACCGCTTCTGCAGCCTTACCTGTTGCCAGACCAATGCCGATACCGGCTCCGATACCTGTGAAAACCGCTACAGCGGCGCCAATTGCAATAAGTGTACTCATAATTTTTCTCCTTTTTGTCTTAAATTCTTGTTGGTTGTTCTCCGGCCTTTTATGCCGTTTATTCCACTGCTTCTTTTATGAACAGGGATGTCAGGAATACAAATACATATGCCTGAATAAATCCGTCGAATATATCAAAATACAAACTGAACGGAATAGGAATAATAACCGGTACCAGTGCCTTTAAAAGCTCCATGACTACGAAGGCGCCCAGAACGTTACCGAACAGTCGCATGCACAAAGACAGGGGGCGGATAAACAATTCCAGAATGTTAATCGGCGTTACGACCGCTACCGGCTGTGCAAAGCTCTTAAGCCATCCCTTGGTGCCTCTGGCACGAATGTTGGCATATTGGATAAGAAGAATACTGAGAAGACCCAGCGCTCCTGTCACGTTTAAGTCCTTTGTGGGCGGTTTCATTCCCAGAAGTCCGATGATGTTGGACAGACCGATGTACATCATGACAGTAACAAGATACGGAACATAGCGTTCGCCTTCTTCTCCGATAATGCTTTTTACAATGTTCTGCAGTCCGGTGACAAACATTTCAATGACAACCTGTCTTTTTCCCGGATTTTCCACTTTAAGATTTCTTGTCATGCAGAATGAAAAGATAATCAGAATTGCCATAACAATCCAGCTTACCACTACCGACTCCGAAACTCCTATGCCACCCAAAACGGGGATTGTAAAAGCCGTATCACAGTTTAACTGGGACATAAGCTCCTCTGCAAGTTTTTCCATCTACCATTCATCTCCTTTCTGTTCCGACATGAATATGTAGGATTCTTCATGTACAAACTTCTCTCTATGACTTAATGATGATACTTCTAATCCTTAAATCTTTCAAGTAAGAAAATGACAAATTTTTGCAAAAAAAGCAAGATATTCGTATCATTTTTAACAAAAAATTAACTTGCTTTTTTTCGAAACACCGTGATTTTTGCCCTTTTACAGCAGTTCCGCAAACAGTCTTAAGAACAACTGCCACAACCGTAAGGAAGCGCTTCTGCCGGTTTTGTACTTCTCCGTTACCTCTCTGCATTCCGTAAAGGTCTTTTCAAAGTCCGCTTTTATATCCGTGACGGCTTCACAATCCGCCATAAAGCAGCCGTTTTCAAAGTGGTGGTACAGGCTCCGGTAATCTAAGTTTATGGTGCCGCAGGTCGCCATACGGTCGTCCGCCACACTCATTTTGGCATGTAAAAAGCCCGGCGTCCATTCGTAAATCCTGACACCGTTGCGCACTAAGGAATTGTAGAAGGAGCGGGTGACACTGTACACCAACTTTTTATCCGGGATACCCGGGGTAATGATACGAACGTCCACTCCTCTTTTTGCCGCCAGCGACAGGGCGTGTGTCATTTCGTCCGTTATAATTAGGTAGGGCGTCATAAAGAAGCAGTACTTCTCCGCCTTGTTTATGATGCTGATGTAAACTTCCTCGCCCACCTGTTCCCCGTCGATGGGAATATCCGCATAGGGCTGGATAAAGCCGTTCTGCTTTGCTTCGTAGGGCTGTGCCTGCAGGTATTTTTCCTGCTCCGGTTCCTCGGAAACGGTACGGCTCATGGCATTCCACATCTCCAAAAACGAAACGGTCAGGGAGCGCACCGCATCGCCTTCTATGCGGATGCCGGTGTCCTTCCACATACCGTAAGGATGGGTGACGTTGAAATATTCGTTTGCCAGATTGTACCCGCCGGTAAAGCCGACCCTGCCGTCAATCACCGTGATTTTCCGGTGGTCCCTGTTGTTTAAGAACACATTGAAGCCCGGAAAGAACGGATTAAATACACGGCATTCTATGCCAAGCGCCCTCATTTTCTTTACAAAGCCGGTATTGATAAAGCCGATGGAGCCCATGTCGTCATAGAAGACCCTGACTTCCACGCCTGCCTTTACGCGTTCCACCAGCACCTCTTCTATTCTGTGCCAGCTTTCCGCATCCTCGATGGCATGGTATTCCATAAATATAAATTTTTCCGCTTTCCGCATATCCGCAAGCTGGGCATCAAGTCCCTTATCTGCGTAATCATAAAAGGTCACATCCGTATTCCGGTACAGTGGATAATGGGCGTGATTTATAATATAGGAAGCAATCCCTCCTGCTTTCGGGTTCTGCTCCTTCAGCTCCTCTAAAAGAGTTTCCTTTGATGTAAGATAGGGCGCCAGCTGCCCGTCTATCTTCGCATACCGCTCCCGCATCACCCGGGTGCTGCCGTTTAAGCCCACCAGCAGGTACAATGCCACACCCAGAATCGGGAGCAGCATAATCAGGATAATCCACGGGGTCTTCATGGAAGATGTGGTGTGCTTTCCGTAAATTTTCAATACCAGCACCATTCCTAACAGTCTGGTAGATATGTCAATCACTTCCGCATAGCGGTTTAGTCTGGTGAACAGTATGACAAAGAAAGCCAACTGCAGCAAAATCGACAATGCCGAAAATATCAGCCTCTTCACACCGTTTTTTGTTTTTTTCCGTCCTTCGTATGTACTACTGCTCATGTTTCCCCATACCTTTCCAAGCCTGCTTTGCATCTGCTGCTTTTGCATCTGCTTTCTTTGCCTCTGTTTTCCTTTGCATCTGCTTATCTTTTTGCCAGCTCCCTGCGTGCCAGCTCCAGGCAGCCCATGATGCCCTGGTCGTCATGCAACGATGCCGGTACGATAAAATGCTCCATGTCGTTTAATTCTTCCGTCTTCACATAGCCCGCCACATATTCCGTTACTTTCCTGCGGATTAAGGGGAACAGCTGCTCCTGATGCATGACGCCGCCGCCCAGAATTACCATCTCCGGAGAGATGACCATAATGTAATCCACAATGGCCTGCGCCAGATAATCGGCTTCCAGCTCCCAGACCTCCGCCCTGTCCTTTAATTCCACGGCCTTCTTGCCCCAGCGTTCCTCAATGGCAGGTCCTGCCGCCAGTCCTTCCAGGCAGGTCTTGTGATAGGGGCATTTGCCCTCGTAGGTATCGTCCGCTCTCTTGCGGATAAGCACATGTCCCGCCTCAGGGTGCATCATACCGTGCAGGAGGCTGCCGTTACAGTAAATGCCGCCGCCCACGCCGGTGCCCACCGTCAGGTACAGCACGCAGTTTTTGCCTTTCGCCTGCCCGAAGGTGACTTCTCCCAGTACGGAGCCGTTTACATCCGTATCAAAGCCCACCGGACAGTGCAGTTCTCTTTGCAGTCTGCCCGCAAAGTCGCTGTCAATCCACGCCAGCTTTGAGGTGGAGGTAATATACCCGTATTTCGGGTCGTTCCTGTCCAGCTCCACCGGTCCGAAGCAGGCGATTCCCAGTGCGTCAATCTGCTTGTCCCGGAAATAGTCCGCTATCTTCGGCATGGTTTCCTCCGGTGTGGTAGTGGGAATGGACACCTGCTCCCAGATCTTTCCGTTTTCATCTCCTATGGCACATACCATCTTGGTACCGCCCGCTTCCAATGCTCCCAGTCTCATGTGTTTATCCTTTCTTATTTCAAGGCAGCCACCCCGGCCGCCGTCTTGCGTTTTCTGTTTTCTGCCGTCCTCTGCCCTGCTTTCTGCTGAACGTGCGCGTCTTCTTTTTACCACAGCGCCGACAAGTCGCTCGGCAGCCGCAGATCGCCCCTCGGCGACAACGCCACGGAACCGATTTTCACACCGTCCGGAATGCAGGAGCGCTTAAACTGCTGCGTCCGCATGCGGCTGTAAAATACGGTGAGGGTCTTTTCTATTTCCTCTTCCGGAACCTGCGGATACGCAATACGGGCCAGTTTCTTAATTTTTTCCCTGCCGAAGCCGTTCCGCAAAAAGTGATAGAGGAAGAAGTCGTGCAGATCGTATTTGCCGATGCTCTCCTCCGTTTTCTGTACGATTTCTCCGTCCTTTCCCGCCGGTAAAAGCTCCGGGGAAATGGGAAGGTCCAACACCCGTTTCAATACTTCTATCCGGTATTCGTCCGCATAGTAGCGGATTAACCATTTTACCAGAGTCTTGGGCACGCCCACATTGACCGCATAATTGCTCATATGGTCGCCGTTATAGGTGCACCAGCCGAGCGCCAGTTCCGACATGTCCCCGGTACCGATGACGATACCGTTTACCATATTGGCATAGTCAAATAAAATCTGGGTGCGCTCCCTTGCCTGGATATTTTCGTAAGCAATGTCGTACACATCCTCGGCATGTCCGATGTCATGCATGTGCTGCAGGCAGGCTTCCCGGATATTTACTTCTTTGAAGGAAACGCCGAAATGCTTTGCTAAATCTTCGCTGATGCTGTGGGTCTTCTCCGTGGTGCCGAAGCCCGGCATGGAAAAGCAGTGAATGTGCTTTCTGTCCATGGACAGCCGGTCAAAGGCTTCGCAGCAGACCACCAGCGCCAGTGTGCTGTCAAGTCCCCCGGAAAGCCCCAGTACCACATCGCTGCACTTTATGGCACGGAGTCTCTGCATGAGACCTCTTTCCTGCAGTTTTAAGATTTCTTCGCATCGTTTCTTTAACTCGCCGCCGTCCCCCGGTACAAAGGGATAGGGGTCCACGGCTGCAGGGAGTAAATCCTCCCTGTCTTCCACGGTAATGTCCACTTCGATAACATCCGGGCATTTGCCCCACAAATCGCTGTTGTAACGGCAGCGGTCGTTCACACAGCGTTCAATATCAATCACGTCCGTAATCATGGCTTCATCGGTCATGATGTCCGCAACCTCTTTTAATACCCTGCCGTTTTCCGCAATCATGCAGTGGCCGGAAAAAACTAAATCCGTGGAGCTTTCTCCCGCTCCGCAGGAAGCGTAAACATAGCCCGCCCGGCAGCGTCCCGACTGCATTTTCACCAGATCGTAACGGTAGCTTCTCTTTCCGATAACATCATTGCTGGCGGAGGGGTTTACGATAATCGTGGCACCCGCTCTCGAAAGCAGTCCGCTGGGCGGATTGCTGACCCACAAGTCCTCACAGATTTCCGTGCCGATCACCACATCGTTCTGTCCCTTCAAAAGCAGGTTTTCGGAAAACGGAACTTCCCTTCCCAAAATAGGAATTTTCTCGCAGGTTTTTAAGTCCGCGGACACAAACCAGCGCTTTTCGTAAAATTCGCCGTAGTTCGGTACATAGGTCTTGGGAACGGCGCCTTTGATTTCTCCGTTCTGCAGATAGACCGCACAGTTAAACAGCCTGCCCTGCACATTGACGGGCATGCCCACGCACACAAGCAGGTTGTTTTTTTCGGTTGCCTGTCTGATTTTGTCCAGTGATTTTTCTGCCTGTCTTTGCAGTTCGCCCCGCAAAAACATGTCGCCGCAGGTATAGCCGGTCACGGAAAGCTCCGGGAACACCAGCAACTGCACCTTTTCCTGCAATGCCTTTTCTATATAACGTATGATGTTTTCTGCGTTTTCTTCGGTATTGCCGATAGCCACCGGAAAGGTTACCGCTGCCACCTTATAATAGCCATATCCCTTGCGCTCCATAACTGCCTCCTGCCATATTTACCTGTTATCCGTGCTTTGCTCTCCGCCTGCCCGTTTCCGTACATGCCGTCCTTTCCGCTTTATTATACCCATACCCATTGGAAAATACAACAAAAAGAAGTCTTACGGCCGTTTGGGGGAGGAAACCGTAAAACTTCTTTCTGTTATTACTTTTGAGCTTCTCTTAAGAGCTCTGCCACCTCTGCCTCGGTGGATAAGGAGAGTGCCTTTTCTGCCAGCGCGTCCGCTTCTTTTTTACTCCACTTGGAAAGGATGCCTCTCGTTGCCAGTACGGAAGTGGCGCTGACGGAATACTCATCCAGTCCGAAGGAAATGAGAAGGGGAATGAGAAGCGGGTCCGCCGCCGCTTCACCGCACATGCCCACGGTAATGCCTGCTGCCTTTCCGGTCTCGATAATGTGCTTCATGGAACGGAGCACTGCCGGATTGTACGCGGAGTATAAGTAAGATACCCTGGCATTTCCTCTGTCCACCGCCATGGTATACTGGGTCAGATCGTTGGTGCCGATGCTGAAGAAGTCGGCTTCCTTTGCCAGAAGGTCGGCAATCAGGCTGGCTGCCGGTGTTTCTATCATGACACCGATTTCAATGTCCTTGTTGTATTTTCTGCCTTCGGCATCCAGCTCTGCCATGAGTTTTTTCACCAGTGCCTTTACGGCTCTGACTTCTTCCACGCAGGTAACCAGGGGTATCATGATTTTCACATCCCCGAAGGCGCTGGCGCGGAGCAGGGCTCTTAACTGCACCTTGTAAACATCCTCATTTTTCAGACAGTACCGTACGGCACGGAAGCCCAAGAACGGATTGTCCTCTTTTTCCAGTCCCAGATACGGGATGTCCTTGTCGCCGCCCACATCCAGGGTACGGATAATCACTCTCTTGCCTGCCATGATTTCCGCTGCCTGCTTGTATGCGGCAAACTGTTCTTCTTCGTTGGGAAGCTTGCTTGCTCCCATGAACAGGAACTCGGTCCGGAAAAGCCCTATGCCTTCGCCGTCATTTAAAAGCACCTGGGAGGCGTCCTCCGGCTTGCCGATATTGCCGAACAGCATGAGCTTTTCACCGTCCGCGGTAACCGTTTCTTTTCCTTTGTAAATCTGCAGCATTTCTCTCTGCTTAATAAATTCGGCTCTTTTTATAAGGTATTCGTTCTTCTGCTGCTCATCCGGCTCTAAAATGCATTCGCCGTGTACACCGTCCAGTGCCACCTCCATGCCGTTCTGTACCTTGGATACAATGCCGTTTATGCTGAGCACGGCGGGAATCTGCAGCGCTCTTGCCAGGATGGCGGAATGGGATGTCTGTCCGCCCACCTCCGTGAGGATGCCCACTACGTTTTCTTTTACAATGCCGGCTGTCATGGATGGTGTCAGGTCCGTTGCCACCAGTACGGTGCCCGCAGGTACCTCTGCCACATTCGCATCCGGGGTTCCGGTCAGAATTTTTAACATCCTCATACGGATATCGTTGATGTCCGTCACTCTCTGCTGCAAAAGCTCGTCTCCGGTCATCTGGAACATCTGGATGAACATATCGCAGGCACTTTCAAACGCCGCCTCGGCGCAGGTGCCGCCCTTGATGGTGCTCTTGGTGATTTCTTCCATGCCGGGGTCTTTCAGAAGGAGAATGTGTCCTTCTAAAATTTCCGCATTATGTTCGCCCACCTGGCTGCGCATGGTGTCTGCCATCGCCTGTGTCTTCTTTTCAAATGATGCTACCGCATCTTCGTATCTTTTTATCTCCGCCTCGGTGTCCGTGATGTTTTTTACCACATATTCGGGTTTTGCATCCGATATCACAACCACCTTACCGACACCGTAACCTGCGGAACCGCCTATGCCCTTTACCATATTTTTCTCCTCTTTTTATTCACCGAAACCGGATTCTACTAATTCCACTGCCTTTGCCAGTGCTGCTTCTTCATCTGCGCCGTTGCATTCAATCGTCAGCTCTGCTCCACATTTGATGCATGCTGCAATGATTAACATAACGCTCTTGGCATTGACTCTCTTGCCGTTGTAAACCAGTGTTACATCAGAGTTGAATTTGGTCATTTCCTTTGCAAATACTCCTGCCGGTCTCATGTGTAATCCCTGCTCGTTAGTGATTTTTACTTCTTTTGCTACCATAGTCGTAATCTCCTTTTTCTGTTTCCAATTTTTTGGTGGAAGAGCCCCTGCCGGGCTCTTCTTCGTTTATTTATTTTTCTTTCATACCCTTATATTTTTACTGCAAATTTCCTTTTGTGCTTTACTCCTGTGCGGGCTTTTTAATGAGTCCCAATAAGATGCAGGTCACTGCGGAACCAACCAGCCAGGAAACAATATACATAAGCGGATGTCCCACGGTGGCGAATACGAACAGTCCGCCGTGCGGTGCCATCAGTGTACACCGGAAGGCTGCGGAAAGCGCACCTGCTACTGCCGCACCGATGAAGGTGCAGGGAATAACGTGTCCGGGGTCTGCTGCTGCGAAGGGAATGGCTCCTTCGGTAATGAAACCGCAGCCCATAACGATGTTGGATACGGTGGAATTTCTCTCTGCCTTTGTAAACTTCTTCGGGAAGAAGATGCAGGCAAGGGCAATGCCCAGAGGAGGCACCATGCCGCCTACCATAACGGCTGCCATGGAAATGTAGCATGCCTGTACGGCGGGGTCTGTCAGGCTTGCGCCTGCTGCCAGCAGTTCGCTTGCGGTACCGAGTACCATGGTTCCGTATACATAAGCCGCCTTGTTGATGGGGCCGCCCATGTCAACCGCCATCATACCGCCTAAGATTAATCCTAAGACAATCAACAGGTTCTTCTCTGCCAGAGCGCTTAACATGTTGCTGAGTCCGGTATTTACCACGCCGATTAACGGGTTAAAAATAAAAATCATCAGTACGGCTGTCACAAACATGCCGACCACCGGATAGATCAGTGTAGGCTTGATTCCCTCTAAGGACTGGGGCAGCCTGTCACAGAGCTTTCTTAACAGGAGTACAATGTAACCGGCTAAGAAACCTGCCACAATTCCTCCTAAGAAACCGGAGACGGTGTTTCCGCCTGCAGGGCCGGTAAAGCCGAACTTTGCAATAAAGTTCTGGAAACCGGAAAGTCCGTCGTTTGCCCAGGTATAACCTGCGATTGCCGCATTACCGGAGGATGCTAAAAGACCACCTAAGAAGCCTACCGCAAGTCCCGGTCTGTCCGCTATGGACTCTGCAATAAAGCCTGCGAGAACCGGTACCATAATACCCATTGCCAGACCGCCCGCATACTTGAAGAATGCGGAAAGCGGAGTGCAGGAACCGAAGCTGCTGCCACCGGTTGCACCGTAGCCGCACAGGGTATCGATTAAGAATGCCAGTGCCGTCAGGATACCGCCGCCGATAACGAAGGGAAGCATATGGGATACGCCGTTCATCAGATGCTTGTAAATCCGGCTGCCGATACTGCCGTCCGCTTTGGAGTATGTCTTTGCCGCTCCTTTTTCATGATGAACGGGAACCTCGCTGCTCTCGATTTTCTGAATTAACTCTGCCGGCTTGTGGATGCCGTCCGCTACCTTTACAAACAGTACCGGCTTTCCGTCAAATCTGGCAGTCTCCACATTTTTGTCCGCTGCTACGATGATGCCGTCACAGGATGCAATCTCTTCATCGGTCAAAATGTTCTTGGCGCCGCCGGAGCCGTTGGTCTCCGCTTTCACGGGAATGCCTAACTTCTTTCCTTCTTTTTCCAATGCCTCGGCTGCCATGTAGGTGTGGGCAATGCCGGTGGGACAGGCGGTAACCGCTAAGACCTTGTAAGCGGGGGCTTTGCTGCCTGCCGCATCTGTCTTCTGCTTGCCTGTGCCTTCGCTGCCTGCTGCATCTGTCTTCTGTTTGTCAGTTGCTTTATCGTCGGCACTCTGCTCATCTTTTGCAAATTCTTCGGGGAATTTGGCTGCCTCGTACTTGTCGCAGACCTTTAAGAATTCGTCCACATTCTTACTTGCTAACAGTTCCTTCCTAAAGTCCTCGTCAATCAGAAGCATGCTTAATCGGGAAAGCACTTCCAGATGCACATCGGAGCCGCCCTCCGGTGCCGCGATCATGAAAATCAGGTTAGTAGGCTGTCCGTCCAGGGAGTCGTAATCCACACCTTCCGGTACGGTCATGGCTGCCAGTCCCGCTTTTGTTACGGCTTTATTTTTCGCATGGGGAATGGCAATGCCTTCGCCGATGGCGGTGGAACCGCTCTCTTCCCTTTTTACAATTCCTTCCTTAAATATTGCTTTGTCGGTAATATTTCCCACCCTGGCATGTAAATCCACCAGATAATTGATGGCTGCGTCCTTGGAGTCCACCCTTACTCCGAGAGAAACGCTATCTTTTTTCAACAGTTCTGTAATCCTCATATGAATACCCTCCTTACTTATAATGTTTTTAACAATTCCTCTACCTTATCCATGGTTGCCAGTCCTTCGGAGAATGCGGTTGCACTTCCCGTTGCCGTTCCGAACTTTAACGCCTTAAGGTAGTCATGTTCTTTGAAATAACTTGCCACAAATCCTGCCACCATGGAGTCGCCTGCGCCTACGGAATTGACTACCGTGCCCTTGGGAACTCCCATTTTATAGACTTCCTTCGTTTCTGTCAGTAAGATTGCGCCGTCCCCTGCCATGGAAATGAGTACGTTCCGGGCTCCTCTTTCCTGCAGCTTTTTCGCATATTCCACGATTTCTTCATCTGTCTTTAAGACCACTCCGAACATTTCTCCCAGTTCGTGATTGTTGGGTTTTATCAGGAACGGATGATATTTTAGGACATTCAGGAGAAGATCTTTTGTGGCATCCACCACAATGTGGATTTCCTTATCTTTCAGTCTGTCCATAATCTGCTCATATATATCGGAAGGCAGGGAGGCCGGTATGGTTCCCGCCAGCACAAGGCAGTCTCCTTTTTCCAGCCTGTCCAGCTTTTCAAACAGCTTTTCTACCTGCTCCATGCTGATTGCCGGTCCCTGTCCGTTAATCTCGGTTTCCTGCTCTGCTTTGATTTTCACATTGATGCGGCTCATGCCCTCCGGCAGTTTTATGAAATCGGTCGCAACGCCCATATTTTTCACGCCTTCTTCGATTTCCTTTCCGGTAAAGCCGGCTACAAACCCTAACGCCACGGAATCCACTCCGATGTTTTTTAAGACGGTGGAAACATTGATGCCTTTGCCGCCGTAGTAAACAGCTTCCGCACTGCTTCTGTTTACCGTCCCCAATTTTAAGCTTTCCATTCGGATTACATAATCCAGTGCGGGATTAAATGTCACTGTGTAAATCATAATTTCATTACCTCCTTTATCACGGTTGCATCCGCATATTTGTCATTCAGTAAACGATCCGTAATCACACATGCTTTTTCGATGCCTGCAAAGGTAACTGCCGTCACCTTGTCGAATTTGCTGTGGTCAGCAAGCACCATGCGGGCAAAAGACCGGTTTACCGCTTCCATTTTTACGGCACCTTCCTCCAAATCCGTGGTGGTGAACCCGTAATCTAAATGAATACCGTTAGTTCCTAAGAAGCATTTCGTGAAATTGAATTTTTTCATGTTCTGCACGGCTTCCGCTCCGATGATAGCCTCTGTGGCGGGTTTCAGTCTGCCGCCGATGATGTAAGTCTTCAGGTTTTTATTCAAAAGCTTTTTCGCATGTGCGATACCGTTTGTAATAAATGTTGCCTTAGACTCTCCAATATATTCAATCATCCATTCGGTACTGGTGCCCGCATCCACAAATACAAAATCGTCATTGTTTATCATGGCTGCCGCATATCTGCCGATGGCTTTCTTTTCCTCCACCTGCATGTTTACCTTGTCTGAAACAGTGGGCTCGCTTGTGATGTACTCCCTGTCCATGGCTGTCGCACCACCGTGCACTTTTTTCAGCTTTCCCATTTCATCCAGTGTATTTAAGTCTCTGCGGATGGTGGACTCCGATGCTCCTAATTTTTCCACCAGTTCCGTAACGCTCACGGCGTTCTTCATACGCAGCTCTTCCAAAATCGCTGCAAATCTTTCTTCTGTCAGCATGCATTGCCTCCTGTGGTCTGCTTTCTGTTTCCCGCTTTCTGTTCCCTGCTTTCTGTTCCCTGCTTTCTGTTCCCTGCTTTCTGTTCCCTGTTTTCTGTTCCCTGTTTTCATTTTCCGTCATTTTCGTTCATCTTTATGGTTATATTAGCATCATTTTCAGTCATTGTCAATCATATTTTGAAACTTTTTGAATGTTTTTGACTGTTTTTGTTTTGTTTTATTTGTTTTTTTCTTGATTTCGCCGTTTTCTGGCCGTATAAAAAGCAATCTCCTCTAAAAAATGTCATAGAAGAGATTGCTTTTGACTGTTTTTGATTGAGCGTTGTCTGGGTGCTGGTGGAGCGTTGCCTGGATGTCGGTAGAGTATTGCCTGGCTTGGTTGTTGCCTATTAAAGTTTCCTGCTGCGTGTGGATGTTTTTCCTTTTGAGTTCCTTTGAAGCAAATTGGGCTTTTTTCTCATTTTGCTTCCTTTTTTACTTTTACATTTAAAGCATATTTTAAAATATCAGCTATTTGCTACCTGCATTCTATTTTGCTTTAAAGCATTCAGAAAAATATCGCTTATTTGCTGTTTTTTTGACGCATTATTTTAAAGCATTTTTATATCTTTTTTTGTTTTGCTGCATTTTTCCTGCTTTTCTTTAAAGCAATTTTCCTTTTTTTCAAAAATGCTTTTCGTCCTTGTTTATTCCGTGAAGCATTTTAAGACATTTTGTGTTTTTGCTTCTTTACATCTTATTGTCTATAAAGCAAATTACTTTTTTCATAAAATCTGCTTCCTTATTTGCCGAAATGCTCTTTGGCAAATTCCATATCCTGCACCAGTTCCATAGTGCCCATATATTCTCCGCTTTCGTCCCGGACTGCCATATAGGTTACCAGCATGGTTCTGCCGCCCTTGTCCATCCATACCGGTACCCTGTCCAGAGTCCCCTCCCGAAACTCGCCGATAATTCTGCGGACCATGGTCTCCACCTTGGGCGGGTGGCAGGTAAATACGCTTCTGCCGAGTGCCATCTGCGCGCGTTTGAAAACCTTGGGACCTTCATTGAAATAACAGTTCCTGTCTTCTGCATCAATGAAGGAAATTTCCAGTGGAATGGTATTTAAGAGTGCGGTAAGCTGCCGGATGGTCATGTGACCGCCCGGCATGTGAATAACGCCGTCGGAGAAATTGCTACCTGCCCTGTCCTCTTCTCCCTCTGAAGCCTGACTGTCCTTTGTGCCCTTAAATACCGTTTTTTTCGCTTCCTTCTCTTTCCAAAGCCAGTTTTCCGCTTCTTCCCAGACTTCCCCGTGCATGCCCAGGCAGTCTGCGTAGTCCTTGGCATCCCGGTAAATTCCCATCCAGTCCTCTTCCGTGAAATTCACGGCACAGTTCGGGAACAAAATATGATTTTCCTTATAAATCATTTCCTCTGCACGCGGCAACACCTTTTGCAGCCGTTCCAGCCATTTTGCATCCCATTGAGAACTTTTGTCAGCCATTTTTTTGCTGCCGGTTGCGTTCTGCCCCGCCGTTTCTCTTCCCTTGCTTTCTGTCGCTCTCTGCTCTGCCGTTTCTCTTCCCTTCTGCAACGCCTTGCATAAGGCGCCCAGTTCGTCACGGATTTCATCATCGGCTGTCCACATGACGGCGGACGGACCGGCAATTCCATATCTGGCATTCAGATGCGGGTACAGTAAGTCACCTTTTTTCGCATAATGCACGGCAACCTCGCGGATTTTAAGAAGCAGAGCGGCGATTTGAGGAAGGTTTCCGGTGTCTGTCTGCTTTTCATCTGCATGCCGGCTTCCGCTGCCGGTTGTCTCGTCAGTATCGTAAAGTAATTCCTTCATCCGGTCAATCAGCTTTGTCAGGGCTTCGTTTTCCCGGGTAAAGGTCTGCAGGGGATGCCCCTTTACCTGACTTAACGCCGCGGATTTTTCATGCTTGTTGCTGTAATCGGTGGTTCCGTGGAAAAGCGCCGAATGCACATCGCACAATTTCTGCACCTCCATAATAGGTGTGCCTTCTGCCAGAATGGCTTCTTCCGCTTTCATAATTTCAGAGGCTTCCACTCCCTGAAATTCCTCCGCAAAATCCTTTCTGACCGCTTCCAGGCTTTCCCCTTCGCCCAGTCTTTTCAGATAGGATTTCAGTTTTTCTATTCTGTCGGTTTGTATATTCTTTTCCATGTCTGTCTCCTTTCCATTTCTGCTGCTCTGTAAATTATGCGTCTCTCCAAATTACGCGTCTCTCCAAAGATGTTATCCCAGTAGTTTCCGCAAATCTTCTTCCGGTGTGGTAATGGGTGCTATTCCATAGTTTTCAACCAAAAACTGCAAAATATTCTGAGATAAAAATGCCGGAAGTGACGGGCCCAGACGAATATTTTTAATGCCCAGATGCAGAAGGGTAAGCAAAATACATACCGCCTTCTGTTCATACCAGGACAATACAAAGGACAACGGCAGTTCATTCACGGTACAGCCGAAGGCTTCTGCCAGACTCACCGCCACACGGATGGCACCGTACGCATCGTTGCACTGCCCCATGTCCATCAGTCTTGGCAGTCCTCCGATTTCTCCCAGCGCCAAATCGTTAAAACGGAATTTACCGCAGGCAAGTGTCAGCACAAGGGAGTCTTCCGGCGTCTGTTTTACAAACTCTGTGTAATAATTTCTGCCGGGCTTTGCCCCGTCGCAGCCCGCCACCAAAAAGAAGTGCCGGATTTTTCCTTCTTTTACCGCTTCCACCACTGTGTCCGCATGGGAAAGAATTGCCGTATGGGAAAAGCCCGTAGTAACTTCTTTACCGCCGTTAATACCCGTAAATTCCATGGTTTCTGCAAAGCCGCCGAGTGCCAGCGCCTTCTCAATAACCGGTGAAAAGTCCTTGCTGCCGTCCGGCATTTCTTCTATATGCACGCAGCCCGGAAAGGCAACCACCTCGGTAGTAAACACTCTGTCCCGATAGCTGTCCTTAGGCGTCATCAGGCAGTTGGTGGTAAACAGAAGCGCTCCCGGCAGTGCGTCAAATTCCTTTTGCTGGTTCTGCCATGCGGTACCGTAATTGCCCTTCAGATGCTTATATTTTTTAAGCTCCGGATACGCATGCGCGGGTAGCATTTCGCCGTGGGTATAAATGTTGACGCCTTTTCCTTCCGTCTGCTCCAACAGCATTTTCAAGTCCTTCAGATCGTGCCCGGTCACCACAATAAACGGACCTTTTTCCACGCATAACGGCACAGTTACGGGCTCCGGTGTGCCGTAGCTTTCCGTGTTGGCACGGTCCAAAAGCGCCATACATTTTAAGTTGATTTCCCCGACTCTTAAAACCGTGGGCAAAAGCTCTTCCTTTGTTTCTTCGTAACCGATTTTATACAAAGCCTCACAGAAAAACAGATTGATTTCCTCATCCGTATAACCCAGCATCAGGGCATGATATGCATAAGCCGCCATACCGCGGATGCCGAAAAGAATTAAGGATTTTAAGGAACGGATATCCTCCTCCGCCTGCCACAGATTGTCCAATGTGTAGTCATTCGTTTTTCCGCAGGGAGTTCCACAGGCACTGCAGCCGGGACTCAGTCTGTTCTTTTCCTTTTCCACCTTATCTATCATGTTCTGAATGGCTTCGGCATCAAAGCTCACATTCGTAATGGTCGCAAACAGTCCCTCTGTTATCATGCGGAAGGTTTCCGCACGAAGTCCCTGTTCTCCTGTTGTTTTTCCTTCTGTTGCTCTTGCCAGACCGATAAGAGCTCCGGTCAGTTTATCCTGTAAATTTGCCACGTCCGCGCTTTTTCCGCAAACGCCGATATTTCCCACGCAGCCGCTGCATCCTGCGGTCTGCTCGCACTGATAACAAAACATCTGCTGTTCCATAATCATTTATCTCCTTTTCTTTATTTTCATACCCGTCAAGATTTTCATACCCATCAAATCCTTATGCGCAGGTTCTTTTTCACCTCGCCGGATATGTCTTGCATATTTCCTGCTCATTTTATTATAATAAAAAAAAATTGTATGTTTGAAATCAAACAAAACGAAAGGGAAATTATGGAAACAAAGCATAATTTTTCGGCTTATCTTCCTATATTAAAAAACAGTCCGTTGTTTCATGGACTCTCCGACGGGGAAATTCTGTCGGTGCTGCCCTGCGTTGCCGATAAACTGCTTTTCGTTCCGGATGGGCAATATGTATTCCGTGCCGGCGAAAACATTTCTTCCATGGGACTGGTCTTAAGCGGCAGTCTTCTTATCATCCAGGAAGATGTCTGGGGACACCGCCATATGATACACAAAATCACTGCCGGAGATATTTTCGGCGAACCCTATGCCGCCGTACCGGATACACCGCTTGGAAGCAGTGTGGTTGCCGAAAAGGACTGCGAAATTCTGCTGCTTCATGTGCAGAAACTGCTTTCCGTATGCTCCTCCGCCTGTTCCCGCCACACGCGCCTGATACAAAATCTGGTGACTATTCTTGCCGAAAAAATCCTGGTATTCAACAACAAGCTGACCCATTTAAGCAAACGCTCCACGAAAGAAAAACTGCTTTCTTATCTGTCGGAGGAGTCCATCCGTCAGGGCTCTTTATCCTTCTCCATTCCTTTTGACCGCCAGCAGCTTGCCGATTACCTTTGCGTGGAACGTGCCGCTCTGTCCGTCGTCATTTCCAAGCTGCAGAAGGAAGGCGTTCTTTCCGCCGAGAAAAACTACTTCACTTTAATCTTCAATTAAAAAAGTCCGTTTCCCTCGAAAACCGGAAAACGGACTTTTCTTTTACAACAATCCCTGTATTAAAATAATCAATATCAGAACCGGAAGAATGAACTGGAAATACGGCCTTAAGATCTTTGCAATTTTAAGTCCCTTTCCGGTATTCGCCTCTTCTATATAATTATCGAATCCCCAGCCCCATTTGGTTACGCAGAACAACAGATAAATCAGGGAACCGATGGGAAGCAGCAGGTTGCTTACAATAAAGTCCTCGCTGTCGAGCACATCCCTTCCGCCAATCAGATGCAGATTGCTCCACACATTGTAGCCTAAAACGCAGGGCATACTTGCCACTAAAATAATAATGCAGTTTATCAGAGCTGCCTTTCCGCGCTTCCAGCCAAACATGTCCATACAGAAAGACATGATATTTTCAAACACCGCAATAACGGTGGAAAAGCTTGCAAACGTCATAAACAGGAAAAACATGGCTCCCCAGATACGTCCGCCAGGCATATTAACAAATACATTGGGCAGTGTCACGAAAATAAGTGCAGGACCCGCACCTGCTTCCACGCCGTAGCTGAAGCATGCCGGGAAAATAATAAGTCCTGCCATAATTGCCACAAATGTATCCAATGCACAGATGCGGATGCCTTCTCCTGCCAGCGTGTGCTCTTTTCCCATATAGCTGCCGAAAATTTCCATAGCCGCTACGCCCAAACTTAACGTGAAGAAGGACTGGTTCATAGCCGCTGTGATTACATTTTTCAATCCTACTGCCTGTACGGTTTTCATATTCGGCACCAGATAAAACCGGATGCCTTCTCCCGCGCCGGAAAGTGTAAAGCTGTGTACGGCAAGCACTACAATCAGCACCAACAGGGCTATCATCATGACCTTGCTGATTTTTTCAAGTCCGTTCTGCACGCCCTTGCTGCATACCAGGAAACCAAGCAGCACCGTAAGCACCATCCAGAACGTCATTTCCTTCGGATTGGCAAGCATACTGTTAAAGATGCCGCCGGACTCCTCTGCCGTCATGCCCGTCTTAAACTGACCGGTCAGAAATTTATAGAAATAATCAACCATCCAGCCGGACACCGTTGTATAATACATCATCAGCATGTAGCAGCCGAAAATCGCCATCCAGCCGTGCAAATGCCATTTGCTGCCTTTCTTTTCCAATTCCTTATATCCCTGCACCGCACTTTTTCTGCTGGCTCGTCCTACCGCCAGTTCCATGGTCAGTACCGGCAGTCCCATGCCCACTAAAAACAGCAGATAAAACAATACAAAAAATCCACCGCCGTTTTGCCCTGCCACGTAGGGAAATCTCCATACATTACCTATTCCGATTGCACATCCGGCACTTACCAGTAAAAATCCCAGACGTGACTTAAATGATTCACGCTTCATTGATCCGCTAACTCCTTACCCTTTCGTTGCTCACGAGCTCCTCAGTTTTTTCACTATCTAACTTGTCAAATCCTGTTGAAGACCGCATAAATCAGTTTATCTGTAAGAAATAAAACTGTCAACTGAATTGTATCGCATACTTATTCCTTTCCTTATGGCAGGCACTTTTTCCCTTGTTATCTCTATGCTTGCCTATCCTTTTTTCTTTGATAGGCACTTTTACTCTTCCTTCCTCTCTCCGTGCCTACCCTTTTTTCTTTGATAGGCACTTTTACTCTTCTTTCCTCTCTCCGTGCCTACCCTTTTTTCTTTGATAGGCACTTTTTGCTTCCTCTCTTCTCTCCGTGCCTACTCTGTCTTTTTTCGTAGGCACTCTTGCTCTTCTTTCCCCCTTCCGTGCCTACTCTGTCTTTTTTTGTAGGCACTCTTGCTCTTCTTTCCTCTCTCCGTGCCTACTCTGTCTTTTTTCGTAGGCACTCTTGCTCTTCTTTCCTCCTTTCGTGCCTACTCTGTCTTTTTTCGTAGGCACTCTTGCTCTTCTTTCCTCCTTCCGTGCCTACAGTCATACCTTATCCGTGCTCCGGGGACTTGTTTTTCTTGTATGTGCGTGCTACTATAGGGGTAGAAATACCCGTAAAATCGCAGAAAGGAGTTTTCCATGATGGGAATAAGCGGACTCGGCAATGTTAATACTTCTTATAAACCTATTGTAAATCCCGGACAGTCTACGGAAGTGACCCCCGGCAGGAAATCTTCTCCTGCAGAATGTGAAACCTGTAAGAACCGGAAGTATCAGGACGGCTCGGATGAAATGGTTTCCTTTAAGACTGCCACCCACATTTCGCCGCAAGCTTCCGCTACCAGCGTACGTGCCCATGAGCAGGAGCATGTAAGCAATGCTTACAAGGGCGCAGCCCAGAATAACGGTCAGGTGCTTTCGGCTACCGTTTCCATCCGCACGGCAATCTGCCCGGAATGCGGCACCACCTATACCGCAGGCGGCACAACTACCACGCAGATTCGGTATTCCGATGAGTCCAATCCTTATCAGCAGAATAAAAAATCCGCCGATGCCGCGGCGCTTATCGGGAAAAATCTGGATATAGCGGTTTAACAAGCACAAAACAGGGCATGTCTCACATGCCCTGTTTCTTATTACTTTATCCTGCTTTTGTCTATTCTTCGGATAGCGTCCTGCATATCCTCGGATGCCATCTGTTTGTTATTTGCCTGAATATATGCCGCCAGGTCCTTCAGCTTAGTCACTTCATAAGTCAACGTTCCCTTTTTCTCTAACACCAAAGACGGATTAGCCAGCACCACGACGGGTTTTATGTCTATAAACGGGTTTTCTATAATCTCTTTCATAATCGCCGTTTCCTGCGTTACCTGTTCCGTCGGGCTTTTCAAAATTTTGTCGTGACCATTTTTGTGAAGTACCCATTTGTCATTATGAATGGTAAGCACCGCTTTATTGCTTCCGTTTTCACTGCCCGACATGCCGAATGCTTTGGTTTCCAGAATAAAAATCACATCGTTACCCACGATAATGTGGTCGAGCTCCCTCGTTTTTCCTTGACATTTAAGGACAACGCCGCTGATTACAAAATATTCTCGCTCATTCAGGCTTTTAAGGTATTGGCGGACGAGCTGTTCTCCCTTGTTGCCGGCTTCCTTTTTTTCCCACTCATCCAAATCCTCTTCTTTGTTGCGCAGTTTCCCGTCAAATTTTTCATACTCCGGTCTTTCGCCAATCCCCTGCACTCCAATCTGGCAGAGATATCTTCGGAAAGCTTCTTTTTCCTCCGTGGAAATCTTCCGGCTGGGAATGACGGAATGAAAGAAAATACCTTTCAAATCTCCCTTTTCCCTGCCTAAGAAATCCCGGTAAATCACTCTGCCGTCTCTTCTTTTGACATAGCCCCCGCCATATTGCGTCAGAAAAAGCTGAAAGTCTTTCAGGTTCTGGGAACTGCAGTTTGTACTGATTTGTTTTTTCCATTTTTCAAATGCCGGCGAGCCGGTCCGCCCAGTGCTCACATGTCGGTCTACCCGACGGGTGCCTCTTCCCAACAGCAGAACCAGCAAAATGCCGACAACAATGCAGACGCCGATAATCATCCAACTGTATATTTCGTAATCCATGTTCTTTTATCCCCCTTGCAAAATTTACACTATCTTTATTATAGAAAAGATATCGCTATCATGCAAGATAATCATGGGACAAAATAGGAGTTGTCACTTCAGCACAATCGCATTCACAGCTTCCATAAGCGCTACCGCCTGGCTTCGCGGAATAAGGGAAACCGTCCTGCCGTCCACCGTTGCCAGACAATACTCTCCGTCGTAACGGTAAAGCACTACTTCCACTTTGGAGAAGTTGGCATTACTTAAGTATGCGGTAAAGCGGATTTCTTCTTTGCCTGTGGGTGTTTCTTCGGTAAAACTGTCCGCCGAAAGAGCCCCCAGTGCTGTCTCAAGATCCGTCACATCAATTTCCGTGCCCTGATAAAACCAGCCGTCCGCAGCGCCGTTGTGCAGCACATAGGTTTCACCGTCCATGGTAAAGGTCAGACCGGTGATAGCCTCCATGGATGCCGTTTGTACGGGTCAGCTATTTTTCCAGATTGTCCGGCGTATCGAAGGCAATCAGCGTGCCCTCTGTGGGAGAAAGGCAGCCGGTCACAATGTTCAACCTGTATCATAGCTCCTCCTGTTCCGGAAATTTGTTCCATTGGGTCATTATAAAAATCAACTATTTTTCCGCTATTTCTGCAATTTTATCGAAAATATCTCCCATGGTCTGCACATCAAAATTGGAATAATTGATAATCATGAGGTGCTCCCGGTTGCTTTTATCATGGTAAAACTCCGACAGAAATTCCACATGAATTCCTTTGTCCTGTAGCTGCGCCGAAAAAGCCGCGTCCGTTTTTTCCGTGTCTATCTTTAGCAGAAAGTGAAGCCCCGAATCACTTTCCATAATTTCGCTGATGTCCTTCAACCGGCTGTTTTTAACGGCATCAATCAGCGCCCTGCGCTTGCGGGCATAAAAAAGCCGCATCCGGTTGATATGCTTTTCAAAGTATCCGTTCTTAATAAAATCCGCCAGAATGAACTGCTCAAAGTTGGACACCGTGCAGGCATAAAACGACAAACTCTCGTAAAAAAGGTTGGCAAGGTGCACCGGCAGCACCATGTAGCTGATTCGGATGGTGGGCGTCAGGGATTTGGAAAAGGTATTCATGTAAATGACCTTTTCACTTTCATCGATGCTGAACAGCGTGGGAATGGGCTTGCCGCTTATCCGGAATTCGCTGTCGTAATCGTCCTCAATAATGTACCTTCCATCCTTTTCGTTCGCCCAGGAAAGCACCTCATATCTTCTTTTTACCGGCATGGTAATTCCGGTGGGAAAATGGTGGTTCGGGCTGATGTGCACCACATCCGCCTCCGCTTTTCTTAACCCCTTTAAGGTAATACCGCTGTCATCCAAATCCACGTAATGGCATGTTACCTGATGCTTGGCATAGACCTTGGCGATTTTGGTATAGCCCGGATTTTCCAGACAGTACATTTTGTCATTCCCTAAAAGCTGGATAAGCAGGCTGTATAAATATTCCGTACCGGCGCCCACCACAATCTGGTTCGGGTCAACCAGCATGCCCCGAAAGGATTTTAAGTGACCGGCAATCGCCTCCCTGAGCTCCTTTTTTCCGTTGGTAGGAGAAATCTCCATAAGCTCTCTGCTTTTACCGGAAAGAATGCTGCGGGAAAGCTTCGCCCAGATAGAAAAGGGAAAATTGTCCGTGTTCATGCGGTTGTCGGATAAATCAATAAGGTCCGTCCGTTTTTCCTCCGGCAGCCTTATATTTAAGGAAATGTTCGTTTCCTTGTTGACCGTGGACAATCCGTACAGGTTTGCCACATAGTAGCCCTTTCTCGGCACGGTGTAAATATAGCCCTCGCTGATTAACTGGTCATATGCATTCTGAACCGTTATGGTACTAATTCCGTTATTTTCCGCAAAGGTCCTCTTGGATGGAAGCTTCTGTCCCGCCTTTAATTTTTTCGCTAAAATATCGGATTTTATACAGTCGTAGATGTATTCATACAAAGGAATTTTCACATTATCGAAATTGTAAGTCAGCATGGCTTCTCCCGTAATCTGGTATTGTAAAAAAGAGATAATTTGATTATTTTTTTGTGACCAGATTGATTATATGATAAACAAAAGCAATTTGCAAGGAGGAAAACATGGAATGCAGGTAGATGCACAACGCAAAAGACGCAGGAAAAACTTCCTGCGCCTTTTTCTGTCTTTTATTTTCTTACCGTAACTTTAATCTGGGTCCTGATGTTTTTCGTCACACCGTCCGCACCCATTACCATGATTTCAATCGGAACGGAATAGCTCTTGCCTTTTACGGTAGCGCTTATGGCATCCCTGTCCACTATTCTTAAGGTAATGTCCGCAGCGGTGTCCCAGTCCTTTGTGGAAACACGGTCGATAACAATATCATTTTTACCGTCCTTGTTGACATCCAGACCGCCGGTTATTTTTTCGATGCGGTAATAGTTGCCGTTCAGCCTCAATTCATAAACTCTGGTAACCTCTTCATTGGAAGCAAACATCGTCTGCGGCTTGGTCGTCACCTTAACCCCGGTTGCCGACTGTTTTAATTTCAGCTTGTAAGGCTTCTTCGTGATAATCTCCGTTGTCGTGCCGTCCTTCATCTTCAGGGTAAATTTAATCTGTACATTATATACAAATCCGGCTTTCAGTCTGCCCTCCATACCGTGTTTTGCCTTCAGATAAAATCCCTGTCCGGGATCGCTCCACCAGATTTCAAAATAGTCCGCATAGTCGCCGATTACTTCCCTGCCGATTTCTTCGTAATTGCTGTTTACGTTCTTGAAACTGTATTTCAGTTTCACCGCGTTTTTGTAGAATTCCCAACTGTCGTACATCGGATATCTGGCAATATCGATACTTCCGGACGCCGATAAATTGACCTCGGGCGCCTTGGACGTCGTCTTAACCGTCAGCACACAGGGCTTTCCGGTCACCTCCTTGCCGGTCACACTGCTTACAAATACCGGTGTCACCGTAAAACCGTAACTGCCGTCCTTAAATTTCTTGTTCAGCGCCTGCAGGGAATTCAGCTTCACATCCAGATACTTATTTTCCTTCAGGGAGAACGTACATACATTCTCATCAAGAAGCTTCTGGGCGGCCGCATTCTTTCCGGTGATGATGACATCCTTTAAGACCGCACCGTTCTGGGCGTTTCTTACCTTGAATACCGTGGTATCCGTTCCGGGAAGGTTCCAGTTAAATGTCATGGCCGGCTTCTCCAGAATAAGAACAGGTGCCACATTGTTGATGGTGTGCTTTACCTCCACCTTTTCTCTCCAGTAATCGGAACGGAGGGTAATCACCACATTTTCCTTCTTATTTACACCGGTATACACATATTCCATATACTCGCTGTAGTAGGATGTGGGAGCCAGCTCTACTTCTTCTATGTTGCACTTATAAGAGTTGTAGCAGTATTTATTTTCTTCATTTTTGTAGGTTATTCTCATCTTGGCATCCTTCTGGTACAGATAGAAGGAAGCCTTATCGATACCGCATTCCGTATTGATGACCGTGGCTGCGCTCATCGTCACAATATTGGGAAGCTTATAGCAGTATTTGATTTTGAACTTATTTACCTTTACCGTGTTGCGGTAACCCCTGAATGTTAGTTCCAGGGTTCCGGTTGCGGTGCCGGCAGCCGGTGCTTTGCCTTCCATTTCCAGCTCCGTGGTATCCACGTTAGCGCACCATTTTTTCTTTGTGTTATCGTAGTAAACGTATTTACTGATATTGAAGCCGAGGGCTTTGTCCGCATCATCCGTCCAGTTTACCGTAGGTGCGTCAATATAATCTCCGTTAAAGGTAAACATAATGTTGCCGTTGTCACTGACCATGTAGAACAGGTTGATATTGTCGGATACCGCACTTACCTTTACGTTCTTATTGATAACCGTCACCGTTACCGGATAGGAATAAACCTCCTCGCCCGCTTCGGTGGTTACCGCCAGCCACAGCTCATATTTACCGCTCTTTAAATCCGGGTTCACGGGCATCGCCAGAATGTCCTTCTTTTCTCCCTCTCCCTGTCTCTCATAGAAGGTAAAGTCCGTTGCCTGCAAACCGGCTTCTTTTTCCTTTTCAAAGGTTTTCTGGGTCTTTTTGTAAAATGCCCAGTCCGTAACCGCATTGTCATAGGCTTCTACGATTTCGGTATAGCCGTAAAAACGGTAGGCAATGTTGCGTCCTTCGGAAACCGTATAATCCAGCGCCGTATTCACGGAAACCCTGGTTCCTTCCACACGGGGCGCAAGGTTCTTCACTTCCACTGCGAAGGAGTAGCTTGCTCCCGCCGCGTCCGCACTCTTCACGGTAATAACGGCATTGCCTTCGCCCTTCACTAAAAGCACTGCTTTCTGTGTGTCCTTCTTATCTGCCGTAACCTGTACCACGCTCTTGTCCGTAGACGTCCAGATTAACTTGGGCGCCGTCATTTCCGTTTCTGTATAATCATAGGTAACTGCCTTCAGATTTACAGACGTCTTGATGTCCTTGGATGCATCCAGAAGGATTTCGTCGTCTTCCAGAAATTCCGCCGGTTCCGCGGAGGTGTTCTGCACCTTAATGCTTCTTACACAGGGTTCCTCCGTTGCCTGCAGTACAATCGTTTTGCCGGTAAGGGAGCTGCCGTATAAACCGGACTGCACACCTGCCTCCAGTACATAATTTCCTGCTTTCTTTGCACTCACTTCGTAGATGGCATAGCCGTTATCATACTCCTTGCACGCAATGACGCAGTCTTCTCCGTCTGCCTTCAGATAAGCGGATAAATCATCCTGTTTCACCTCTCCCGCATAGGAGAAGCTGACCTTCACCAGTATCTTATCCGTGCCGTCCGCCGTTACGTGATAACCTGTGCGGCTTACGTCTTCCACTGTCAGATTGCTTACTTCCGCAAGCGCCACTTTTATGGTCTGCGTTGCCGGATATTTGTCATCTCCCGCATAATAAGCCGTAAAGTCATAGGTCTGTGTTTTCCGGAGCGCATATAAAGCCAGCTTTTCGTTTTCCCATTTCCAGCCGTCTTTTAAGTCTACATCGGAAAGGAATTTGTCCACATTGGTATAAACATACATATCCGGTTCGTTTTCTTCCGGCAGTGCTTTTACATTTACATAGAAAACCGCATCCTCATAATACTCGTTGTCATATGCGGTGCCCGCCTTGGGAGAAACCGTGATTTTCACCGATGCTGCCGTAACGCTCTTTGCCGTTAGTATAAAGGTATCACCGTCCGCTTCCACGCATCCGTTTGCATCGTTTTCCACCACAATTTTAAATTTGCTGTAGTCGGTAATATCGGAGCCGTCAAGGGCCTTTAAGTTTATCTGATAACTCTGGTTTGCAGCAATATCATAGGTATTCTCTGTACTTTCCACTGCCGGATAGCGGTCATTGGAAAGAGAAGAAACGTAGAAGCCCGCCGTACGGACATAGCTTTCCGTCTGAATTCTTACCTTATACTCACCGGCGTACAGATACAGTTTTGCGGTTCCTACCGTACCGAATGTAATGGTATTTGTCTTTATATCATAATTTACCACACTGCTTCTTTCCGCAGCATAACCGGTCACCGGCACATTTTCCGTTTCGCCGTTTTCCGCATTTTTACGGGTAAGCACAATGGCTTCCGACTGTGTTCCCTTTAAGCCTTTTACCACTTCATCCCCGACTGCGTTTCCGTTTTCCGCATAAACAGCTTCCACGCTGTCCACAAAAACCTTCACCGTTGCCGTAACCTCTTTGTTGTATTTCGAGGTTGCCGTAATTTCGGTTTCGCCCACCGCAGCTGCGGTAACCTTGCCGTTTTCATCCACCGTTGCCACTTCGGGATTCTTCGACTCCCAGAGCATTTCGTCGGAAGCGCCGTCATTTACAAGCGGCTTTAAGGTCACATTTCCCACATTTTCTTCTTCCGCCTGGGAGGCATTCAGATAAATTTCTTCTTTCTCAAATTTTACATAATCCGGCGCCGTTGCCGCAGGGGTATGGAAGGAATACTCTTCTTCCCCGCACGCTGCCTGCTTAATGCAGACATGTTCACCGAACTCATCCACATAAAGGGAATACTCCGTCACATAATAGGTGGTGTCGGAAGCAAGTCCCTTTATGGAAAAGGTATCTTTGTACGCCTCGTCCCGGTACAGGCTGACCGTTTTTTCCGCATCGTTGTTAAAATGCAGCTCCAGGGTTACACTTCTGTCCTGTTTGCTGCCCTCCAGCTGTACCTGCAGATATTCTTTGTTATACAGACTCTTTTCGGTATCCGGTGTCACCTTTAACGTATACCGGCACACATCTGTCTTAAAACTGCCCTCATTATACTGAAGCGGACGTACACTGTCATCCGACGTAGTGCCGTCCCACTTGGAATTCAGAATGATGCGGTACTCATATTCGGTATCCTCTTTCAGGTCTGTGAACACAAAAGCAAAGCTGTTGCCCGTATCATAAGAGCCATCTTTTTTCTCCGTCCATTTTTCCGTACCCTTTTCTCTGACAAATACATGAACAGCGCTCATCACACCGTTTAAATTATTTCCCGTATACCCTGCCCGGATAAGAGCCGTCCGGTATCCGGCACTGCAGACGCTTGTCAGTTCCCTCGGGTCGTCCGGAGTGGTAAAGGAACCGGTAATTTTATGTCCGTCCTTGGTAATCTGATCTGGGTCGTTGATATTCCAGTCGTCTCCGATTGCCAGCGCATATTCGTATTCGGTAACCGGCTCCAGCTCGTTCATCCGGAATTCTTTGGTAAATGCTTCTTTGGCATCGCTCTGCTTCTGATTTCTCCAGCCGGTTTCTCCTTTTTTCCGTAAGAAAAGATAGCTCTTGGTTTCCACGTCATCCCGTCCGCCGGTTACTGCCACGGTAAAGTCCGCATAGCAGTACTGGATTTCATCGGAAAGCAGTTTAATATTACGGGTATCTTTGCTGGTTCTAAACGTAAACTGGGAAAGGCAGGGTTCTGCTTTATCCCGCAGTCCGGCAAAATACACCGTATATTCGGTATCATCCTTCAGATCCCTAAGCAACATATTGCCGTTCAGCACATCAATGCCGTCACCGCCTACATTGGCTTTCACCAGTTCCCCGCCTTTTTCCTGAATATAAGGGTACGCCTTTAAGGTAGTGATACCGGCTGCTTCCAGTTCCTCCTTTTGAGCAACCGACAGGCTGTATTCTGCCGAAAACCAGGTAATCTGCTTTTCCTCGCAGGTAATCGTCACCGGTTTTGTGGTAAAGGAAGTATCCGCCGCGCCAACCGTCTGATTGTCATGCCGGAGTACTATTCTTACATCATAGGTTGTCCCCGGTGTCAGCGGCTGATACTGGTACTTTATATCCGAAAAAACAAGCCGGTTGTCCTCCAGCCCCTGATACCATCCAATCTGCTGATAATCATCCGCTCCGGAAGGCTTGATAAAAATATCCACATTATTGCTTCCGCTGGGAGCCTCATCTCCTATTGTCTGCAGTGTGAATGTCATTTCCGCCGTAGTAAATGATGTATCAAAACTCACATCATAAGTAAAACTGCCGACGTCCGCCGCCATGACGGGTAACGCATCCAGTCCCAGTGATGTCATAAGCATCACAACGGTTAAAATCCATGCCATTACCCTGATTTTCCGTTTGTTCTTCATGTAAATACCCTCCTTCATAAAGTCCCGTCATATCCCATTTTTTAATAAAAAGACTTATTCCGATTATATCATTATCCGGTATAGATTACCATGAATTTTATTGTAAAAAGCAAAAAAAGGACAACCTCCGTCATCCTTTTCTTTGTTTTTTATACTGACTGCATAATCGGTCTTATTTCATCAGATTTTTCAGTGCTTCCAGACCTTCCGGATTCACGGCTTCCTTGTTGGACTCCTGAATCTGCATATAAACCTCTTTGCGGTAAACAGGCACTTCCTTCGGTGCGTTGATGCCGATTTTTACCTGGTCGCCCTTCACCTCCAGAATGGTAATTTCAATATTGTTGTCAATGACAATGGCTTCATTTTTCTTGCGGGATAAGGCTAACATATTATTTACCTTCCTTTCCTGCCTGCAAGATATCGTAAATCGGATACTTGACAGCATAGGTGTCACCTTCCACGATGACCTGGCATGCCTTGCGGGTACGGGTGTTAATGATGATGGGACCGCGCAGGTTGACGCTCATCTTCTTAATATCGGAAGGTACGGTAACGGTTACCAGCACCAGAAGGTCTTCGTCCCTGATTTCTCCCAGTTCACTGAGCAGGGCGTCTTCCACCTCCGGGTTGTAATCGGCGGAAACGGCCAGCGGGTCCATAACCGGCAGGGCAAAGCCCGGCTCTTCCATGGACTGCAGCCAGCGGATACCAGCATGCACACCCTTTTCCTCATCATAAATCAAAGCGAATTTCTGTAAATCCGGAAATCCGATAATACCGTTCGGAAACGTAATCAGCTTTTCTTCTTCAATTTCAACTTTCCCAAAAATTCTTGTGTTTACTCTCATACTCTCCATCCTTTCTTTTGTGGGTGGAACCCCATTTATGCCTTACAGATATGACAGCAGGTTGGTCTGCAAAATTTTGCTGGCTGCCATAAGAGATGCCGTATAAGTGAGCTGGGCTCCCTTCATCTGAATGGTTGCTTCTTCGATATCGATATCTTCGTTTTCGGACTGCAGGGTTTCAAAGGTCGTCTTCTGGTCCTTCATACGGTTTTCAATCAGTTCCAGCTTGGAGCCTCTGGTACCGCACTGGGTAATTGCCAGATTGTTGGCATCCAGATAGCCCTGCATGGCGGTCAGGCCGCTTTCAAACATTTTCTGCATCTTGTCCTTGGATAAGGTAAGCGCTTTGTTTGCCGCATCCAGTCGTTTCTGCAGCGTTGCTTTCTTTGTTTCGTCCGTTTCGCTCTTCACCATGGTGTCTAAATTGCTGACTACCTTTTCCAGACTCTGCACATCTTCCAGTGCACGGACTAAATCATCGGTTTCCCTGCCGATTCCGGGCTTAAATACCTCGTCTGCCGTGGTGTTGACACGGATGGTCTGGTTGAAGCCTACATCATATTCGATAACCTGTTTTTCCACATCGGAGCCGTCAAGGTACTCCTGATTGTAATCGGTTGTCACACCGTTGTCATCCGTGGAGGTGCAGGCAAAATAATGTTCGGGACGCAAATCTCCCTTCAGCCATTCATTCTTCTGATACGTGATGCGGATTTCTCCTTCGTTCACGGTTGCCGTGGTGGCATCGTCCTTATAGGCCGACATGGTCCGGTAAACATTATCTCCCAGAAGCATTTCACCGGTTTCGGGAATGAAATAAACCTTATCCGGATTCTGTGCCACCAGTTCATAGGCGGAAGGAGATGCATGGTACGATACGGTTTCCACATTGGCTGCCGGTACAATCTCCTCGGTGGTAATGTTGCCGTCCGCATCCTTACCGGTTACTCTGGTAAGAGCCGGCACCATGCCGTCGCTTAAGTTGTCATATGATAAACGAATTCTGTGTACGGTGGATGCGGTAATGTCATTTTCGGAAACATCAATATTGTTGTAGTTTGTGGAATTGATGTCGTTGATGTCCACCGTGTCGCCGGCTGCATTGGTCGCCGTGGTCTTGATGTAGGTCACATCATCCATGGCGGAGGTATCAAGCTGTTCGGTAATGGTGTACTCCTTCTTTTCCGCCGCAATAAAGCTGATGGATGTATCGGTACGGTATCCGGCAAACACATATCTGCCGGCATAGTCCACATCCGCCGTGGAATATACTTCGTTCCGCAATGCTTTGAGCTGCTCTAAAATAATCTCCCGCACATCGGAGGGCTGGTCGCCGTTGGCGCCCTTTGTCACCTGTCCAATCATGTTGGTAATAATATCGGAGGTCTTTTTAAGAGCGCCCTCCGTTACCTCCAGCCAGCTGTTGGCATCGGGAATGTTTTTCTTATAATACTGTGTCACTTCCGTTACGTTTCCGCGCAGACGCAGCGCACGGATGGCAATAACGGGGTCGTCGGAAGGCTTTGTGATTTTCTTCTTGGTAGACATCTGTGTATTCAGTTTATCTTCCAGCACCTTATTCATATTGATGTTGCTAAGGCTGTTGTTCTGCATGATTTTGTTTGTAATTCTCATAATTTTCCAGTCCTTCCGTAATCAGCGAGCGTAATGCCCTTTATTTATCCGGCACTTTCTTATACGCCTGTCTGTAAAATCAGCCGGTCATAGATTTCCGTCAGTGTCTGCACCATTTTGGAAGCTAAATTGTAACCGTTCTGGTATTTTACCAGATTGATGGCTTCTTCATCCCCGTCCACGCCGGAAATGGAAGTTCTCTGGGTATCAATGCTTCCCGCAATATTTTTATAGTTCTTGTAGAACGTATTGGCATTGCTGGCATTTAACGCCACATCGGAAAGCACACACTGTAAGAACTCTCCGGCTGTGCTGCCGCGAAATCCCATCTTGTCCTTATCGTTCATCATGTCCTTGATTTCATTCAGAAGGTCGCTCTGCTCCACGCCGTCGGATGCTTTTTTCTTGGTGGCAAGCAGGTTGCAGTCATCCGCCATAGCCTTCAGGATATTGAAATTCTTGGCGGTCATTCTGTGGTAGCTGTCATCCGTCATATCCACGGTCATGGTACCGTCCTTCTGCAAATCATAGCGGAATGCCTTGTCAAACGCATACTGTTCTCCATCCGTTGCATGGTCCGCGGAAAACAGGTTGTTGCCGCTTGCGCCGTATGCGTCGTAACCGCTGTTCAGAATGTCGTTGAACTTCTGGGAAAAGGTGCGGACCCATTCATTCATCTGCTGCATGTAATAGGGAATACCCTGATAATCAATGCTTTCTCCCACCGATGCTGCCATCCCCACTCTGTCGTTTGTCAGATTTCTGTCATTTAAGGTTTCATCGGAAATCACAAAGGTGTACGAATACGCCGGCTCTCCGTTAGCATCATAGCTGCAGGTATAGGACCAGGAGTCATAATAAAACACCTGATTTCCTAATTTGATTTTGCCGCCGTTGTCGGAAAGATTACACTTATTCAAATCCTTCAGGTATGCTTTTGTTACCTCTACCGTCACGGTATCGTGGGACTTTGTAACACCTTTATCGTCCGTTACATCCTTCTTGCCGGTAGCCGTCACCGTACCGGAAAAGCTCTCGATATTATTTCCGTCGCGCATTTCCACCAGTCCCTGCAGGCATCCGCCCAGGGTTCTGTCATACAGGTTAAACTCCTGTCCGTCCGTCCAAATTACATTGTAAAGACCGTCAATATCGGTCTGGTTTACCTTTTCATAGGTAGTTCTTGCCACGCAGGCAAGCTGTCTGCTGTCGTTGCCATCCACCAGCACCTGACCGCCGTTAATTCTGATGATAAAGCGGTGGGCTCCGGTCTCTCTTTCCGGGTTGTTGGCATCCACAATCGGGTACTCCTCCGTTGTAACGGAAGCAATTTCCGAAAGCTGGTCCAAAAGAAGCGTTCTTCTGTCACGCAGCTCATTTGCCTTGCTGCCGGTCAGTTCAATGACATTTATCTGTTTATTTAAAGTAGCAATTTCACTGGAAATGGAATTGATTTCCTCTATCTTGGATTTGATTTCGTCGTTGGCATCCTTCTGCATGGTTTCCAGATTGCCTGCCATACCGTTAAAATAGGTGGTAAGACTCTCGGCATAACCGATGAACTGGGTTTTCGTATCCGCGCTGGAGGGATTGGTAAGCACAGCCTGCAGCCCCTTTACGGCAAACTCATCAAAAATGGTCTTAAAACCCGGCATGGTCGTACTGTCGTCCTTAAAGTACGTTTCCATCTGCGCCATGTAATACTGCTTCATATTGTATTCGCCGTAGCTGGTATTGGCATTCCAGTACTTGCGGTCGTAAAACTCATTCCGGACTCTTTCAATGGAAACCGTATCTACACCGGAACCGGCACATCCATAGGTCTGGAATACGCGGATAGCGGGGCTTGCCTGCTGCACTGCCTGCTGTCTGCTGTAGCCTTCCGTCTGTTCGTTTGAAATGTTGTTGTATGTAGTATTCAGCGATGCATTGGAGGCCAGCAGACCTTTGTATGCAATATTCAATCCGAAAAACTGTGATGGCATCCCGATGCCTCCCTTCTTTTAATCTGTACTATACTGCCAGCGTGGAAATAATGTGCTCCAAAAGCTCGTTGATTACGTTGATATAACGGCTGGATGCATTATAGGCATTCTGAAAACGTATCATATTGGAGAGCTCTTCCTCGGAAGAAACGCCCACAATCTGCTCTCTGGCATTGTAGGTGGCTTCCACGGTCGTCTGCTGGTTTTCGTAAATATTCCGGAATGCCGAACCGGTATTGGCTACCTGGGAAACCAGATCCTTATAATAGTCCACGAATGTGGTTTTCTTAAGAACATTGGGATTTAAGGTATAGCTTTCATCCGTAAAAGCCGCTTTCAGTTTGTCCGTTGTATCGTAATCGGCGGAACCGTCTGCCTTTTTGAAGCTCAGCATGGACGGCTCTCTTAACAGGTTCGCATTGACCTGCAGATTGCCCAGTGTATATAAAGTGTCCGTGCGGGCCGGGTCCTCCTCCGCATATTTCCATGTTACATTGCCGCCGGCATCCGTTACCTTTTCGTAACCGTCCGTGGTAACCTTCTGGAAAAGCTGCAGGGGACTGCCGTCCTTGTCACACATATAACCTCTGGAAGGGTCGTAAACCTCTGCGAGGATACCGTTTATCTTGGTCGTCACATGGTGAATCATCTGGTCGAACTCCGCCTGCACATTCATCACAATGGACTGGGAAATACTGTCGTAATTGTTGTTTATGTCGGTGTAATTGGATCTGTGGTCGCCTCTTGCCAGAAGCAGCGCTTTCAGTCCGCCGATATCCGTATCCAGGGAAGAGGAAACCGTCTGGTCTAAATTGAAAACCTGTGCACCCTCGATATTATATTTTTTCGTACCGTCCGCCAATACGGTGTACTCCGCATCCCTTATCCAGAACGGCGTATAGAAACCGGTAGCATCGCTGGCATCCAGACCTATTTCATAAAACAGGTCTCCGCGTACAAAATCGGAATCTTCGATCCGTACCGATACGTTTCCCGTGGAGTCTTCGGAATAGGTCATTTTGCAGAGCTTACCCAGCTCGTCCAGAATCTGGTTTCTGGTATCCCGAAGGTCGTTGGCATGCTCAATACCGCCGCATTCGATTTTCCGAATCTGGTCGTTCAACGCCTGTATCTGTTTTCCGTATTGATTGATGGTGGTAACTTTCTCTTTGATTTGTTTATTCAGATTGTCCTGGTAATTGGTAAGATCCTGATAAACCGCATTGGCCCTGTTGATGAATTCTGCGGAACGCTGTACTAAAAGTCCCTGGGTAACGGAGCTGGAAGGATCCTTGGAAAGCTCCTGGACGGCTGTCCAGAGGTTCGTTAAGGATGTCTGGAAATCCTCACCGTTCAGCTCGCCAAGCACATTTTCCACTTCACCGAGGACATCGGTGGATGCTTCATAAAACGTGCTTCTGCCGGATTCCTTGCGATAGGTCTGATCCAGGAAATAATCCCTTACCTGTCTTACTGCAGACAAATTTACCCCGATACCGTATTGTTGGTCGGAAACAGCGGCGGGGTTTTGGGAAATGGTAATATACCGTTTGGAAGAAAGCAGGGTCTGCTGTCTGGTAAACCCTGTTGTATCTATGTTTGTAAGATTGTGTGCTGTTGTATTTAATGCATTCTGTCCGGACTGCAGACCGGATGCACCTATATATAAACTACCCATCAGTGGCATAAAAATCACCTCACGCTATGCACAGCATCTGATGAAGCATAACAAAGGGAACACCGTCACCGGCTTCTTTCTCCTTCTTCATCAGCTCTTGGCATCAAAGCTTCCCCTGTCGCTTCCCATCAGTCCGCCGGCATTGTGGGCACCGCGGTCGTAATTTGCCGTTTCCGGTGCTGCTTTCATTGCCTGCAGAAGGTTCAGATCAAAGTCAATCATTTCCAGAGAATGGGCAATCAGCTCTTTGTTCTGCTCATTCACTCTCTGCATGCTGCCGGTCACGCTTTTTAACCGGTCATGCACCTCTGCAAGCCGCCTGCTTTCCTGCGGTCTCTGACTTAAAAGCTCTACGAGTGTCGCTAATTTTAAAGTTTTGACATCCCTGTTCATAACATTGGCAATATCCGTCATCACTTCGCTTCTTTCATTGTCGAGGCGGTTAATGCGGTTTACCACTTCCTGCTCATCATCCGTGATGCGCTGTAATTCTTCCAGATTGCCGGCTACAATCACCGGTGTTTTTCTGGTTGATAATTCCAGCAGCTTGTCGTACTCTGCTGCTTCGCCCTCTAATACACTTATCAGGTTTTCAATAAGACTGGCCACCGGAATTACCTCGTTTCTTCATATTTTTTCAGTAACTTTTCTGCAAAGCTTTCACTGCTCACTTCATAAGTGCCGCTGTTTATGCTTGCTTTAATCGGAGCCGTCACGTCTTCCCTGACGTCAGGTGCTGCCTTGACAGCCGTCTTTGCGGTCTGGAAATCCTTTCCCATGCTGCTTATCTGTACGGTGTCGGTACCTGTCACGCCCATGCTGCCCTTGATACGGGACGGTCTTTTGGTCTGATACAACTGCTGTACCTGATTATATGCTTCAATACGCATACCGGTCTCCTCCTTTCTCTACGCATACCTTTTCTGTTCTCACATAGTATATATCGTAAAAAAAAGGATTAACTTTAGGGATAAAAAAAAATTATTATGCTTTCGGCTGCGGAACTTACTTGTTTTCTTCGTCCTTCAGCAGATTTTTCATGCTCTTTAAGCTGATGAAAATGGTGGACGTATTATGCAGGAGAGCCGAAGTGGTCGGCGGGAAAATACCGGCTACGCCCAGTACAATCAGTGCCGTGTTGATGCCGACTATCATTCGGTAATTCTTGTGGATTCGCTTCATCATGGCATCGCTTAACCGTTTCAGTGTCAGGATTTCGTCAAGGCTGTCCGCTCCGACGGTCACATCCGCAATTTCCCTTGCGATTTCGGCGCCGTCACTGATGGCAATGCCAACATCCGCTTCGGAAAGCGCCGGAGAATCGTTGATGCCGTCCCCAATCATGACAACCTTTCTGCCGCCCTCTCTTTCTTTTGCTACAAAACGTGCCTTATCTTCGGGCAGTACCTCGGAATAATACTCGTCCACACCGACTTTATCCGCGATATTGCGGGCAATTCTGTCACTGTCACCGGTCATCATGACTACCTTTTCAAATCCCAGCTTCTTTAAGCTGCGAATGACTTCGGACGCTTCCTTCCGCAGCGGGTCCTCGATGGAAATAACGGCTGCCAGGGAATTGTCGATTGCCATATACAAATGGGAATACTCCGCCGGCAATGCTTCAAACAATGCTTCTTTACCCTCCGGAATTTTTGCTCCTTCGTCTTCAAACACAAAGTGGTAACTGCCGATAATTACTTCCTTTTCGCCGATGTGGGAGGAAATGCCGTGTGCCACAATGTATTCCACCTTAGAGTGCATTTCCTCATGCTCCAGATGCTTGTCGGCTGCCGCCTTCACAACCGCTTTCGCCATGGAATGAGGAAAATGCTCCTCTAAGCAGGCGGCGATTTTCAAAAGTTCGTCCGGCTCCTGTCCGTCAAAGGAAACCACATCCACCACAGTCGGCTGCGCCTTGGTAAGGGTTCCCGTCTTATCAAATACAATGGTAGTCGCTTCCGACATGGCTTCCAGATATTTGCCGCCTTTTACGGTCATATCATGACTGCTGCCCTCCCGGATAGCGGAAAGCACGGTTAGCGGCATTGCCAGCTTCAGTGCGCAGGAAAAGTCCACCATCAGTACGGAAATGGTCTTCGTCACATTTCTCGTAAAGAGCCATACCAGTCCGGTACCTAAGAAGGTATAGGGCACCAGTCTGTCCGCTAAATGCTCCGCCTTGCTTTCCAGGGAGGATTTCAGTTTTTCGGACTCCTCTATCATGGTCATAATCTTTTCATACTTGCTGGAGCCGTTTGCCTCCTTGACGCAAAGAGTAATTTCGCCCTCTTCCACAACGGTTCCGGCATATACCGTCACGCCTGCCTTCTTGGCAACGGGCACGGACTCGCCGGTAAGGGATGCCTGATTTACCATGGCCTCGCCTTCCGTTACCTCACCGTCAAACGGTATGACATTGCCCATATGCACGCAGACAAAATCGCCCGGCTTTATCAGACTGGCAGCTACCTGTATCTCCTGTCCGTCCTTTACAAGCCATACTTTTCCCACATTTAAGGACATGCTTCTGGCAAGGTCGCCTACGGACTTCTTGTGTGTCCATTCCTCTAAGATTTCACCCACACCGAGTAAGAACATGACGGAACCCGCCGTGGAAATATCTCCCCTGAAAACGGAAACGCCGATAGCCGTTGCATCCAGTACCGGCACTTCAATCTTACCTCTGCACAGTGTACATAGACCGTTCCAGATGTATTTTACGGATTTCACGGTCGTAATCACCGTCCGCACCGGCATGGGCAGGAAAATTTTGTTGCCGTAGTGAAGCACCACCTTTTCCACCAGACGGTCCCAGTATTCATGGTTTAATGCTCTGCCGGAATTTTTAATGTATTCCGCCGGAGCCTGTATTTTTTCATAGGAAAACTTCTTTACTATAGAAATAACGCCTTCCCTGCTGCCGTTATACGTTATTACGACATCGCAGGTGCGCTCGTTGATTTTGACAGACTCTATCATGTCCTGCTGCTCTAAGTAATATTGCAGGGTATCCGCCTGTGCAAAGCTCATTCTATTCTGTAAGGCATGAAGTCTCATTCTGCCTCTGATTTCGTGTTTCAAAACAAACCGCATTGATTTTCATCCCTCTTTCCATATCTTTTCCGCCTGCCCGACACAGAACTTTTCCGTGTTTGTATTTCCGTGTTCGCAAGAAAAAATCCTGCTTTGCAGGATTCTCCGCCTGCGGCGGGTCGCTTCAGCGACATAATTCCACTAAAGCAAAAAGAAACACCTGCAGGATCACCTGCAGGCATCTTTTTGGTTTTATTCTGCGTCTTTTGCTTCTGTTTCAACAGAATCTGCTTCCCGAGACTCTTCATCTTCAAATTCGTCTTCTGAAATAAATTCTTCTTCCGCTGCAGCCCTGTCTTCGTTAATCTGTTTTGCTCCTGCGTAGATGTCTTCTGCATTTTCCTGTACGGTGCTGACGGTTTTCATCACGCATTCCTTGGCACGAAGAACAGCTGCAGTGCACTGTGTGTAAAACTTTTTTGCATCCTTGCTGGAAAGAATTTTAATACCAGCTGTTCCGAACAGCACGCCTGCCGCGAAAAGTCCTGTTGCTTTTTTATCCATTTTTTTCAAATTCTTAAACATAACAATTTCCTCCTTGGTTCTGCCTGGTTCTGCAGATGAGCAGCTGTTTCATGTCAGTTGTTTCATGTCAGCTGTTTCATGTCAGTTGCCCTCGTCTAACCGTACTATAGCACAACTTTTTTTCAGTGACAAGATTTTTCGGCTACTTTTTATGCTACTCCTGTTTTTGTTCCAGCTCATCCAGTCTGCGGTTCAGCTTTCGCTGGTTTTCCAGAATCAGATCCAGCTTTCTGTGCAGATCATCAATAATCAGTTCGTTTTTCAGATTGACCTTGTAATCGTTTTCCGCCCGTTCCCTGTCCTTTGCTTCCTGTCTGTTCTGGCTCATCATAATAAGGGGCGCCTGTATGGCTGCAATACAGGATAACACCAGATTTAACAGAATAAACGGATAGGCATCAAATGCCCTGGACGCCAGCAGCAGATTGACAACCATCCAGATTATCATCACCGCAATAAAGCTGAAAATAAATGCCCAGCTTCCCGCAAACTTTGCCACGGCGTCGGACGCCCTCTGCCCGAAGGACAGTTTTTCCTCTTCCTTATTATCCATGGTAATGTTCGTGGCTATCAGTTCATGTATCAGCTCTTCGTCCGTAAATTCCTTGTCCGTTACATCCAGCAGTTCTTTTACGATTTTCTTTCTCTCATTTCCTGTTCTCATATATTTTACCTTCCGTTACCTTCCACTTTTGCAACTGTTTATATCATGCTGTTGCCCGGTTGTTTTCTTTGCTTCTGTTTATATCATGCTGTTGCCCGGTTGTTCCTCTTTTATCGCCGTTCACCCTTCGCACCTCGATTCAGGGAAAGACCACCATAAGGAGTGTCCCTGCTGTAATCAGAGCAAGTCCCGCCAGTGCTTTTCCCGTCAGCTTTTCCTTGAAAACAAGGTAGGAAAAGGCAATGGCAATTAGCATGCTTAATTTATCCACTGAAATGACAACACTCGCCACACCATCCTTGAGCGCCTTGTAATAACAGAGCCAGGATGCTCCCGTGGCAAGACCGGACAGACAGATAAATCCCATTTCCTTCTTTTCGATATTTTTTACCGTTGCCTGCTTTCCGGTCACAAACACAACCACCCATGCCATTATCAGAACCACCACGGTACGGATTGCCGTTCCAAGATTGGAATGGATACCTTCCACACCGATTTTTCCGAGTATGGATGTCAGGCTGGCGAACACAGCGGACAGAACCGCATAAACCAGCCAGCTGCCCTGCCATTTTGCTTTTCGTTCCGGATTTTTTTGTATGGCTGGAATGTTTTGCAAGTTTTCTTCATTCGTCCGTGTGTTTTCTGACTGCCCAGCTTCCGTCTTCTCTTTCTTTTTTGTTATCATAAGAAAGGTTCCCACAGCAATCATGATTACGAAAATCATTTTTTGTATGCTGATGCTCTCCCGGAACAAAATCACAGCAAGCAAAATGGACAGAATGGTGCTTGATTTGTCAATCGGCACGACTTTATTTACATCCCCTATCTGCAGCGCCCTGAAATAACAGAGCCAGGAGGCTCCTGTCGCTAAACCGGATAAGATCAGGAATATCCATGTTTTCATGGTAATGTTTCCTATTTCTCCCTGTGCCCCCACTATAAACACCATTATCCAGGAAAAAATCAGAACTACTATTGTCCGGATTGCCGTTGCCACACCGGAATCCGTTTTCTTGATACCGCACTTTGCCAGAATGGAGGTTAATCCGGCAAAAAACGCCGACAAAAAAGCATACAATAACCACATGGTAATCCCCTGCCTTCGATTGTTTTTTCCTTTTTATTTTACCACCTGACCGGATATTTGCAAAGAGGGCTATACTATGCGGTCGGAAAATAAACGGAGGCACCTTATAAAAAATATTCCCGGATAATTCGTTCCACAGTTTCAATGCTTAATGGGTGTCTTTTCGTTTCAAATGTAAAAATCATATTTACCGAGGGTATAATTCCATTATCCGAATACAGTTTGATTTTTCTGCATACCGACTCACTTACATATTTGGGATCGTCCAGCAATCCAAAATGCTCCCAATAATAATATTCCGCTGTCCGGGGATGCCTTACCGTAAAATCAGGATAAATCGTATTATCCCCTAAAACCAGTTTGTCTTCATACCGAAAAGGAATTCCTGCATTAAACAGTAACTTATCAATGATAGCTTCCGATTTTGACCTTACATATTTTCCCCGGGTTGCCTTTACTATCAGATTTTCCGGGTGAATTCGGCATCTGTCGTATTCTTCCGCCATCCATTCCTGTAATTCTTGTTTTACGGAGTATACAGACTGCCCTAAAAGCTTGCTGTATTCTTCATGCTCCAATAAATCATCTGCTTTTTCATTGTAAAACTTTACTTTTTTCATATATGCCCTACATGCCTCTAATTCCACTTTCAATTCGTTTTCCCGTAATTGATAGTATTTCTTTAATGCTAATTTTTGTGCCGTATCTTTATTTTGTTTGGGAAGATACGTTGTTCCTTCCTCTGTTCTCAGGTACCATTTATAGTATTGATTGTTTTTCGCACATATCAGATTCTCTTTGGGAAATTCCTTCTTTAATTTCTCAATATGTTTTAATTCTTGCTGGATACTATCCATTCTTCTTTTTATTTGTTCATAATTATTAAACACTTTTTTCTCCTCAACCAGCCATGTAATCTCGGCTGTGCCTTTCTTTTTAATTGTTCATGTATTGCTGGGTACTGCTGTTTGTTTTCTCTCGCTATACCCATTTATTTTGAGGTGTTTGGGTATGGGGGATTGTTTTTTCTCTCTGTACCCATTTTTTTGTAGCTCTTTGGGTATGGAGGATTGTTTTTCCTCTCTGTACCCATTTTTTTGTAGCTCTTTGGGTATGGAGGATTGTTTTTTTTCTCTGTACCCATTTTCTTTTAAGATCTTGGGTATGAAGAAGTGTTTTCTCACTCTGTACCCATTTGCTTGAATTTCCTTGGGTATAGAGGCTTTTTTTCTCACTCTGTACCCATTTTTTTGTAGTTTTTCCTCTCTGTACCCATTTGCTTAAAATTCTTTGGGTATGTAAACTCATTTTTCCTCCCAGTACCCATTTTAAGTTTTTTTCATCACCTCCTTCTGTATTCCGTCACCTTCATGCGGTTTCCGGCCACTGTTATCTGTACGGCGCCGCTGCAGTCGGTCCGGTAAACGGCGGTTCCCATATCGTTAAGTCTCTCCAGGGTTTCTTTGTGGGGATGCCCATAGGTGTTGCGCTCGCCGCAGGAGATAACCGCAACTGCAGGACTGCACTGCTGCAGAAATTCTTCTTTGGTAGAATTTTTAGAACCATGGTGCGCCACTTTCAGAACCGAGATACCGGTAATGGCATTTGTCCTCAATAAAGCCGCCACACTCTTTTCTCCCTCACCCTCCAGATCCCCTGTAAGAAGCATGGAAAAATTCTGATATTCCATGTAAAGAACCACGGATGCTGCATTCCCGCTTTCCGTCACGTCCGCCGGATTTAAGCACCAAAACTTTGTCCCGTTATTCTCCCAGAAATCTCCCGCCTGAATTGTCCTTACGGAAATATTCCGTGCCCGGGCAAGATCTTTTATTTCCGCAAACTCCTCCTGCTCCGCTCCCGCGGGCAGACAAACACAGTCTATGGATATCTGCTTTTCTTCCAGAAGCTCTGCAATACCGTTTATGTGGTCTGCATCCCCGTGGCTTAAGAAAACAGCATCTATTTTTCGTATTCCTTTCGCCTTCAGGAACGGAACAAGCCGGTAGTTTCCTACCTTTGACACATCACTGCTTCCGCCGTCCATCAGGTATACCCTGCCATCCGGCAGCTCCATGCAGATACCATCCCCCTGCCCCACATCCAGAAACGTAATCTGCAGATTGTGAGCCGGATATCCGGCAAGCAAAAGAATTACTCCCAGCAAAATTCCTAACCGGTATTTCCAAAACTTTTCAGGAAAGGTTCTCCCGTTTTCGGACAGGTTTCCAAGCAGACAGAATAAAAGCAGCAAACAAAAAGCAAGCAACATTTTTCCATATACCGGCTTTCCCGGCGTCCACATTGTAAACGAAAGTCTGTCCGCCAGACTGCCGCCTGCCTTGATAATGGCAAAGAAAATCCCCTCCGCGTATCTACAGATGCTTATAACCGTTATTTCCAAATCCGTAAAAACATTGCCCGCTAAAAAGGCGAAAAGGTGAAAAATTTCTTTCAGAAAAAGACCTGCTATTCCCAGTAACAGAATGACACCCATAAGCGGAATTATCAGAAGATTAAAGAAAATACCGAAAAGAGAGACTTCAGAAAAGAAAAAGAGCTGTACCGGAAGGGTCACTATCCATACAGAAAAAGAACTCAGCAGTCCATTGCCCGCTTTTTTCAGGAGCACATGACAAACCCCCGGAACCTTCTGCGGGTCCAAATGCCGTAATCTCCAAGCCCGCCTTGAGCCCAAAGGACATAATCTCCAACTCTTCCTTGGGTCCAAAAGATGTAATCCCCAAGCCCGCCTTGAGTCCAAAAGACGGGAAAGTGGAAAATGGTACGGATTTATGAGTGCCAGACATTCTTTAAGTGCCGGTTGAAAGACCGATATGGCAAGAATAGCTAAAAAAGATAAAAGAAATGAGGATTGCCCTATATAGAAGGGATTTCCCATTAAGATAATTGCGGCGCTAAGGGAAAGAGCCGTTGGTGTGTCAAGGGTCCGTTTCCAGTATCCGGCAAGCAGTCCCATGGCAAACATAATAAATGCCCGTACTGCTGAAGGAGGATTTCCTACCAGAAAAACATAAGCTGCCATGCAAAGAACACTGATAACCGCTGCCGGTGCCTGCGAAGCAAATATCCTGCGCAGCAGGCGATACAGCCCCAGCCCTAAAAGGCTGATATGGAGACCCGATACGGCAATGACATGAAGGGCGCCTGCCGCTTTGTAAAGGCTCTGGGTTTCTTCCGAAAGAAATGTCCGTTCTCCAAGAAGCATGGCGGCAAGCAGGGCTCCGTTTTCTTCTCCGTAAACTTCCAGAAAAGATTCTGCCAGATGCCTGCGAAGCTGCCACAGGCATTCCTTCCCCCTGCCGATTATATTCGGAGGTTCTGTGTATACAATGGCAGCTTTCTTTACCTGCCCGTATATTTTCCGGGCAGCATAATAGTTTCTTGCATCGAACTGCCCTATGTTGGTTGCCTCCGTGTATAGAAGGAAACTGCCGGAAATCCGCACCCTGCTCCCTATGGAGGGCAAGCCATCTTGTGATGAAGTTCCTTGCCCTCCTGAAACGTTGCGCTCCGTTTGTCCTGCCCCCGTTTTTCCCGTCCCGGCTTCCACGGCACATAATACATACCCTTTTGCAGGAGGTGTCTCCGACTGCCCACCGCAAATTTGCCACTTTTCTGTTTTTACCAACAGGTAGGTCCGGACACCGGTTTTGCTTTGCTTTAAGACTTTACCGGCAACAATTCCCGCAAGCTCCACCTGCCTGTCTGCCGCGTTTTCATATTCGATTGGAAATCGGGATGAGAAAATAAAAGAATACAGAGTTAATAACAGAATGAGAAAGATTTGAAAAAGACACAGCGGCCGCCGGATTTGGGGCGGCGCTGCATGAATTCTGAATACGATAAAATCACCTACTCCGCTGTTGTTACAATATTAAGGTTGCGTTCAAACACGGTACTTAAGCTTACACTCTCGCGGAACATGATGTTGGTTTCGCCGTTTATGGTAATCTGTACCTTGTTGACGTTGTTAAGCTCTACCAGGGAATTGACCACGGAATAAATCGCCACATCCGTGGAAACATTATAAACCTGCGTCAGAAAATTTTCGTCAAAGTTTACATAGCAGATGCCGTCCTTGACGGAAATGCTGACCAGCTTGGCATTGGGGTTGATCGTCGGAAATGCTACATCCGCCACGTCCTCATTGGGACCGGCAAGTAACTGCTCCACCACCAGTTTTTCTATGGAAATGTTGGTATTGTAGGCAATCGTGCGGCTGGTGGCAATCAGTCCCGTGCCGTCCGCATTGGCAAAATAAAGCTTCAGCCGGACTTTTTCGTAAGCATTGATTTCATCACCTGCATTATCGATAAACTGGTCTGCCGAAAGAAGCCCCACCACATTGCCCAGATTGTCATACAACTGCTTGCCGTTCACCGTGATGATAACATATTTGATGCCGTCAATCTGCGTAACCGTCCGCACCAGCGCCGCACGCACCAGGATTTCCGTAGTGGCGGGCATGGCGGTATAGGAGTCACTGACATCTATCAGCACTCTTCCTTCATCGATTTTGCAGGAAAGCACCTCAAAGCCCATCTGCAAGGGCGCTTTGTAATCCATCTTATCCGGTGTCTGAGCCAGAAGCTCCATCATTTCCGCAAGCTGCTCCTCCGGCTTTCTCGCCGAAATTTCCTTTTCATGCGGCTCCAGCCCCGTTACCGATGTATTGATATAGTAAATATCCCTGGCACTGCCGTCCTTTCTTTCCTCCGGGCGGTTGCAGCCCGGCAGAAGAAGAACAAAGCTGCACAAAAAAGCAATTACTTTGAAAAGAAAGCTTTTCCGGTATGCCGGTCTATTCAAAGAAACAGAATTTTTTCCGTTCATCGTTTCGCCTTTCTATGAATTGATATGGGTCAGTGGTATCTTTACCAAAAAGGTGGTCCCTTCGCCCTCCAGGCTGGACACCGTAATGGAACCGCGGTGCATCAGTACCGCATTCTTGGTAATGGCAAGGCCTAATCCCGTACCGCCGATTTCCCGGGAATGGGATTTGTCCACACGGTAAAAACGTTCGTAAATTTTATCCAGTGAATCCTGCGGAATGCCGATACCGGTATCCTTAACCTCAAGAGTAAATACCTGATGGTCGGCATCCAGCGTAATTTTCACGGAGCCATGCTCCTTATTGTACTTAATGGCATTTTCCACCAGATTGGAAATAACCAGGGTCATTTTCACTTCATCCACTTCCGCAACCACGGGGCGGAGGCTGGTTAATTCCACTTCCACATCTTTCTTCCGCGCAATGGGGCGAAGACGTTTGCAGATAAGTTCGGTCAGTTCATTGATGTTTACGGCGGAAACATTCAGATCCACTGCCGTTTTATCCATTTTCACCAGGGATAACAGGTCTGTGATAATCTGGTTTTCGCGGTCAATTTCCGCAGTAATGTCCTGCAAAAATTCCCGGTACATTTCCGCCGGTGCATCCGGCTGGGCAAGCAGGGAATCCGCCAGAACCTTCATGGATGTCAGCGGGGTTTTCAGTTCGTGGGACACGTTGGAAACAAATTCCTGCCGGGAATCATCCAGCACCTTCATGCGGCCTAAAAGCTGGTTGAACGCATCCACGATATGAATGGTTTCGGAATAGTCGGGAACCGAAATTTTTTCGTCCGTATATCCCGCTTTTACTTCGTTAATAGCCTGTGTAATGTGGGAGAAAGGACGGGTCAGCACATCGGAAAGCACCATGGCAACCGCCAGAATAACCAGAAGCATAATAGCTTCCAAAATCAACGCCTTCCGGTTCAGCACATCCATGGTCGCCATAATATTGTCCGTGGAAATACTGGTCAGCATAACGCCCCTGACCACGATTTCCTCTTTTTCGCCCATGTCGGTCGCATTCGTTACCGTTTCCGTGATGGGTGTCGTCATTTCTATGTAGCCGTGTTTCCTGTCATAATTGGAAATGCTCTGGTTGTCAAAAGAGCGGATAACCTCCTCGGAAATAATGGTTTTGCCCTCACTGATGCCGTAGGTATCCTTTACCGCCTTGAAGTTCCCGCCGATGATAATAACACGGCCGTCATATAAATTGGAAAGCATGTCCAGCTCCGCACCGATAACCTCGGAAGAATTATCCTGCAGATAATTGTAGTGTATCAGGTGATTGGCTAAGATTTTCAACTGCGTCTGCACGGTATTCGTCCGCAGTTCTATGGCATGCTGCTCATAGTTTTGCATAATTCCATAACGAAGAAGGACTCCAGGCAGACATCCCACAACCAGAATAATCACAAATATTCTGGCCCTGAGGCTCCTGAGTCCCTTTATTCGTTTGCAGCCTTCTACAAATTTGCTGCCCCATTGCTCCATTTTCTTTAACATTCTTTACTCCATTTAAAAAGCGGTTACCTGCCGTCTTATTCCATGTTCATGAAATAGTAGCCCACGCCCCACTTTGTGTGCACAAACTTCGGTTCACCGGGACATTCCTCTATTTTTTCACGCAGTCTCCGGATATGGACATCCACGGTGCGCACGTCGCCCGGGTAGTCGCTGCCCCATACCATCTGCAGAAGCTTTTCCCGGCTGTAAACCTTGTTGGGATTGCGCATGAGAAGCTCCAGCACTTCAAATTCCTTGGCGGTAAGTCCCACTTCCTTGCGGTTCACATACGCTCTCCTGCCGTCGCGGTCGATTTTTAAGGAGCCGATTTCCAGCACGCTGTCTTCCTTGTTTGGCTTTTTCACCTCGGTGCGGCGGATAATGGCTTTGATGCGCGCTTTTACTTCCAGAATATTAAAAGGCTTGGTAATGTAATCGTCGGCGCCGTATTCCAGTCCCAGAATTTTGTCCATATCATCGCCCTTTGCCGTAAGCATGATAATGGGAACACTGGAAAATTCACGAATCTGCTGACATACCTCAAAGCCGTTCAATTTCGGCAGCATTACGTCCAGCAAAATAATGTCGTACTGATTTTTATGCGCCAGCTCCAGCGCTTCCTCTCCGTCGTAGGCGCAGTCCACTTCCATATTGTCCTGCTCCAGACTGAACCGGATTCCTTTCACAATCAGTTTTTCATCATCAACCACCAAAGCCTTTTTACCCATTTCTCTTCCCGCCTTTATTATATTTTTACTTTACACATATTTTATCTTTGATTTTGGCATACACGCCCTCTTTAATACCGTCCACCAGCATGATGTCTTTGATATCCTTAAATACGCCGCCCGCTTCCCGGTAGGCAATCACCGCTTCCGCTTTGCCCGCTCCGATACCCGGCAGACTCATAAGTGTCTCCTTATCCGCCGTATTGATATTGACAAGCTGACTCTCCGTTTTCCCGGCTGCTGTTTCTCCCGTCCGGTAAAAACTGTTTCCCGTCATTTCCTGTGTCCTGTCCGTTTCGGCAGGAATCACAATCTGCATGCCGTCCTCTATGCCTGCTGCCATGTTGACCGCTTCCGTATCGGCATCCGCCGTAAAACCGCCCGCCAAAAGCAGCACATCACAAATCCGGCTGTCCGCAGTCAGTTCATAAACGCCCGGAGTCTGCACTTCTCCGCAAATATGTACCAGAACGGTATCGCTGCCGGCATTCCGGATTTCCGCGGCGGCATTGACAGTTTCCCCCGCCGGAGTGCCGCTTTCCGCGGCTGCGTCCGCAGTCTGTGCAGTGCTGTCTGTATTCCGTGCCGTACTGTCCGCTCCGCCGGATGCATCTTCCTCCGCCAAGGGCAGTTCCCCTTTTAAGGAATAGGTCGTGTTGTTCTGTCCGGCACAGCCCGATGCAAACAAAATTGTCATGCCAAGTAAGCCTGCTGCCAGATAATATCTTATAAAATGTTTCATGGTCTTCCCTTTCCGGGAATGCCTCTTGACCACTGCTATCATTGTAATGGAGTTGCCTCATTTTTACAAGGGTAATTTACTCCCATTTGAACAAAATAATACCGCCTGCCGCCAGCAGAATGCCTATTACCTTCCTCCAGGAAAAGGGCTGTTTTTCCACACCGAAAAGTCCGAAAAGCTCTATAAGATATGCTACTAAAATCTGTGCCGTCACAATCATCATGACGGCTTTTGCCGGTCCCATCATATCCATTGCCTTGATGACCGTATAAGTAATTCCTGCGCCTAAGATGCCGCCGATTAACATGTACCGCGGCTCCACTTTCAAAAGGGTTCCGAAGGATGTCCGGTCGGAAACCGCCCAGATGGCGATACAGACCAAAAATGCCGTAAACTGCACAAAAGCATTGGCAACCCACATGCCCGTGGTCTTAGTCACCTGTGTATTGAAAACACCCTGCACGCTCATCAGCAAGCCGGAAATCACGGCAATAAGAAATCCAATCATATGCGCCTCCCATGAATGTATGTTGTATTCATTATGCGCACATGACTGGATTTTATTCTTGCATGCCTGTGTATCTTATTTGTATCTTTTTATGTCTTTTCTGCTATTTCACTTATTTTGCCCTTATTTTGCAGGTCTTTTTTACTGCAACTGCGTTGTTATCTTATCGGAGAGCTCCTGCAGGAGTCCTGCTGCATCTTCCCCTTCCCATACCTTGGAGAAAAGAATTTCAAGCTGAATCCAGAAGTTGCTGGTTTCAATCATCTTGGGCAGGGAACCCGCATGCTTGTACTCTTCCATAAATACCTGCAAATCCTCGTTGCCCGCATTTGCCGCTAAATTGGCGGAAACCTTGCCGGTACGCTCATACAGGTTGTCGTAGTATTCGTTTGTTAAAAAGGCTGCAAATTCATTGGCAAGCTCTCTGTGCTCGGAGTAGCCGTTTACCACCACGCAGTTGGTAACGGAAAGGGATTTTGCCTGCAGCTCCGCACTGGGACCCGGCAGCATGGCAATTCCGTATTCATACGGGAATGTGCCCTCCTCTTCTGCCTGTTTTAACTTTGTCAGCACATCCGTTGTGACGATGGTAAACACGATTTTACCGTCGATAAAGTCCTGCACCACGGAGTCATAGGAAACGGAGTCTGACTCGATATAAAAGAACTGGTTTAAGTTCTGGTAAACCTCCAGGCACTGCTTTACCGCCTCATTGTTGATGTCAACAGCCGTTTCGTCATCACCGCATTCACCGCCGACCACCATGTAATTGCCTACGAAAAAGTAATTGTAAAAAATATCGGAAACATCCCAGCGGAGCACCGCTTCTACATTTTCGGGTGCATCATAGTTGTCCGCAAACGCAAGCATTTCATCCATGTTGGCGGGAATGCCTGCCTCAAGCTGCTCCGGTGTCACGGTCAGGGTATCCTCCGTGGCTTCCATTTCCCCGGCGTCCCCTTCTTCTCCGGACGCATCCGCATTGTCCGCTGCATCCTCACCGGTATCCTCCGTGGCTTCTTCCCCATCGGCTTCCGCTGCTTTCTGAAGCTGCTCTGCCGTCCAGGCTTCCAGGTAAGTCTTATTGTAAAGGAGTGCGCTTGTTTGATAATAATACGGGTACGCAACCAACTTGTCCTTGTAAGTCACTGCGGAAAGCGCGGTCTCCGGAAAATGGTCCTCGTTACAGATACCCGCTTCATCCGTAATACGGGATGCCAGACCGGAAAGATAAGCCTTTTCCAATGAGTCATTGCTTAAAATAAAGGCATCGGGAATTTGTGTGGAATGCAGGGATGCCTGATTTAATGCCTCTAAATACTCACTGTCCGAAGTCAGTACGGGAATCACACGCACGTCCTTTTCTGCGCCGAACGCTACTGCCGCACTGGCAATAAAATCCGTCAGCGCCTCATCGGAGTACCAGAAGTAAATCGTCTCTTTATCCCTGAAAAGTGAGGAAATTTCCTCTTCTTTTCCCACGTATTCGTTTTCATTGCCCAAATATAACATACCTGCCATCACGCAGACAATTAAAAGTACTGCCAGCAGTCTCTTTCTCATGTATCACCAAGCCTTCCGAACAGGACGTTATGCCGGCTCCCCGGAAAGACAGGTGTCGAGAACAGCAATCATATCATCCACGTTCTGTTTTGTTATAATGAGAGGAGGTACCAGACGAATGATGCTCTGACCCGCATTGATTAACATAAGTCCTTTTTCCAGGGCGCTGTTAATATAAGGAGCCACCGGTCTGTCAAATTCCAGTCCCTGCATCAGTCCCGCGCCGCGCCTGTCAATAATAAAGTCGTATTTTTCCTTCAGCTCGTCCAGACGTTTCTCCAGATAAGGCGCTACTTCTCTCACATTTTCTATTATATGGTTCGTTTCAAATAAATCAAGCACTTTGTTTACCGCTGCGCACACAAGCGGATTGCCGCCGTAGGTGGTTCCGTGGTCGCCGGCAACAAGGGAATGTGCCCCCACTTTTTCATTTAAGAGGAAGGCTCCCACCGGCACGCCACAGCCCAGCGCCTTGGCAGTGGTCATGATATCCGGCTTTACACCGTATTTCTGCCAGGCAAACATATAACCGGTTCTGCCCATGCCACACTGGATTTCGTCTAAAATAAGCAGAATATCCTTTTCGTCGCAGATTTTTCGGATTTCCCGTAAGAAAGCCTCGTCCGCCGGATGAATGCCGCCTTCGCCCTGTACCGTTTCCATAATAATGGCGCAGGTTTTTTCGTTAATCAGCGCTTTTACACTGTCAATGTCGTTCATGGTGGCAAAACGGATGTTGCCGATGCCCGGCTCAAAGGCCTCTCTGTAATGCGGGTTGCCCGTTACGGAAAGCGCTCCCATGGTTCTGCCGTGGAAGGAATGCTCCATGGCAATGATTTCGTGGTCGGTGGTGCCGTCCTTTAAGTAGGCATATTTTCTGGCTGCCTTGATGGCGCCTTCAATGGCTTCCGCACCGGAGTTGGTAAAAAATACCCTGTCCATGCCGCTGACAGCTTTTAACTTTTTAGCCGCTTCGATAGCGGGCACATTGTAATAATAGTTAGAAGTGTGGATGAGTTTGTCAATCTGCTCCTTCAGGGCATTGTTGTAGCTCTCGTTATGATAACCCAAAGCAAACACCGCAATACCGGAAACAAAGTCCAGGTATTTTTTTCCGTTATAGTCGTACAGATAAACACCGTCGCCCTTGTCCAGTACAATCTGGTAACGGTTGTAGGTGTGAAGCAGTTCGCTTTCCGCCTCGTCGATATATTCCTGCATCGTCAGATTTTCTGCCATAATTTTTGTTCCTTTCCTAATTGCATTCCGCAGCTGTTTCCTGCCGTAACCTTCGTTCCTTTCCTAATTGCATTCCGCAGCTGTTTCCCGCCGTAACCTTCATTTCTTTTCTACTGCATTTTCCAGCCGTTTTCCGCCATGTCCCCGTCTTTGACAATCGCCGTTCCGATACCGCCCTGGGTAAAGATTTCCAGAAGCAGGCAGTGGGGAATCCGACCGTCCAGAATATGCACACGGTTGACGCCGTTGCGGATAGCGGAAGTACAGTTTCCGAGCTTCGGCAGCATGCCTCCGCCGATCAGTCCGCTGTTGATCAGCTCTTCTGCCTGGGTCGCACTCAGCCTGGAAATAAAGGAAGACTTATCGTTAATGTCGCGGTACAGGCCTTCGATATCCGTCAGGAACGCCAGCTTTTCCGCACCGACTGCCTTGGCAATGGCGCATGCCGCATCATCCGCATTGATGTTGTAGGTTTTGAAATTGTCATCCAGGCCGATGGGCGCCACGATGGGAAGAAAGTCTTTTTCCAGAAGGTCATACAGGACGGTGGGGTCAACCTGTTTGATGTCTCCCACATAACCGATGTCTTTTCCGTCTGCGTACTTTTTATCCACCTTTAAGAGTCCGCCGTCCTTGCCGCTTAAGCCGACTGCCTTGACGCCAAGCTCTTCCACCATGGTAACCAGGCTTTTGTTTACCTTATTCAGTACCATTTCCGCAATTTCCATGGTTTCTTCATCGGTCACACGCAGACCGTTGATAAACTGGGCTTCCTTGCCGACCTTGCCGACCCAGCGGCTGATTTCCTTGCCGCCGCCGTGTACGATAATGGGCTTGAAACCAACTAACTTTAACAGGGTCACATCCTTGATGACATTTTTCTGCAGTTCTTCGTTGCTCATGGCGCTTCCGCCGTATTTCACAACGATAATCTTACGGTTAAATTTCTGTATGTAAGGAAGGGCTTCAATCAGCACTTCCGCTTTCTGCAAAACTTCTTTCATATCCTTTTCTTCCATTTTTCCAAACCAATCCTTTCTAAACTTTTATGACCGGTAATCGGCATTAATCTTTACATAATCATAGCTTAAATCGCAGCCCCATGCCGTAGCGCTCTCTTCGCCCATGTGCATGTCCACCAGAGCGGTAACTTCCTTGCAGGACAAAATGGCGCTGGCTTCTTCCTCGCTGTAATCGCAGGCAACACCCTTGCTGAAAATCGCCATCTTTTTGCCTTCCGCTTCAAAGTACAAATCCACATTTTCCGGATCAAAGCTGACACCGGAATAGCCCAGGGCACAGAGAATTCTACCCCAGTTGGCATCATGTCCGAAAATCGCCGCCTTTGTCAGGGAGGAGCAGATAACGGATTTTGCTAAAATACGGGCATTCTGCTTGGTATCCGCATGAATGACCTTCGTTTCAAACAGTGCGGTAGCGCCTTCGCCGTCGCCCGCCATCTTCTTTGCCAGGGTGGTGGTTACCGCATGGAGGGCTTCGCAGAATACTTTATAGTCCTCATTTTCTTCTGTAATCACAGGGTTCTCTGCCATACCGTTTGCCAGCACCAGAAGGGTGTCGTTGGTGGAGGTATCGCCGTCCACGGAAATCATGTTGAAGGAGTCTATCACGTCCTTTTTTACCGCCTTTACCAGAAGTTCCTTGCTGATTGCGGCATCCGTGGTAACAAAACCTAACATGGTGCACATATTAGGATGAATCATGCCGGAGCCCTTACACATACCGCCGAGGGTTACTTTTTTGCCGGAAAGTTCAATTTCCACTGCCACTTCCTTGAATACCGTATCGGTGGTCATAATGGCTCTTGCGGCATCGTTGCCGGCTTTCAGGGTATCTGTTTTTGCCGCTGTCAGTTTCTCAATGCCGGCACAAATTCTGTCTTCGGGAATCTGCATGCCGATAACGCCGGTGGACGCTACCAGTACCGCATCTGCGGGGATACCCAGCAGTCTGCCCGCACATTCCGCTTCTTTTTTACAAATGTCCATGCCCTGCTTGCCGGTGCACGCATTGGCAATACCGGAGTTGACTACCACCGCCTGTGCGGTTTCTTTGGTATCCACGATATTTTTGTCCCAGAGAACGGGCGCTGCCTTTACCACGTTGCTGGTAAAAGTACCGGCGCTCACGCAGGGTACCTTGCTGTATACAAGCGCCATATCCATTCTGTTTTTATATTTAATCTGTGCTTCCGCACCTGCTGCTTCAAATCCTTTTGCTGCGGTCACGCCGCCTTCTGTAAATTTCATGACTTTTCCTCACTTTCTGCATCAAAACTTCTCTATCAGAGTAAATCTTCTACTTATTAAAAGCAATAATATTTTCGGTATTTAATACGAAATCATAATAGTTCAAATCGTTTCTTTTTGTCCAGCCGATGCATTTCCAGAACGCATTGCCGATATCGTTTTCGGTAAAGGCTATCAGGGACACCTTGCTGATTTTTTCTTCCTTCAGCTTCTCCATGCAGTACACAACCATGGATTTGCCGATGCCCTTCATTCGTTTATCTTCTCTCACACAGACATGGTACAGACAGCCCCTTCTGCCGTCGTGTCCGCAAAGGATGGCTCCCACGATTTCGCCGTCTTCCTCTGCCACCACACTGATGCCGGGATTTCTTTTTAAGAAGCGTTCCACGCCTTCCTTCGCATCATCGATGCTTCTTATGGCAAAGCCTTTGATGCTCATCCAAAGCTTATGTACTCCTTCAAAATCTTCTAATTCCATGGCACGTATTGTAATCATGTCCGGCTCCTTTCCTTATAAAATGCCACCTTCGGTGTCGCTTGTTTTTCTTTTGCATGGGTACATTATAGCACTTATGAATTTTTATGCAAGCATTTCCTTTATTTTTAATTTTTATGCATTTTGTTCTGTATTTTATGCAATGTTTTTCTATATTATATGCATTTTTCTGCTTGCAATCAAGATAAAGTTGTTGTATAGTAATGGCAAGTTCAAAAAAGATTCCACATAGGAGGCATAAAAATATGAAGGAAAAAGTTGTTTTGGCATATTCCGGCGGTCTGGATACCACTGCCATCATTCCTTGGTTAAAAGAAACTTATGATTATGATGTAGTCTGTGTCTGCATCGACTGCGGTCAGGAAGAAGAATTAAACGGTCTTGAAGAACGTGCAAAATCCTGCGGCGCTGCAAAATTATACATTTTGGATGTTATCGACGAGTTCTGCGACGATTACATTGCTCCCTGCGTACAGGCACATGCTGTTTACGAAAATAAATATTTATTAGGTACTTCCATGGCAAGACCTCTGATTGCCAAGAAGTTAGTGGAAATTGCAAGAAAAGAAAACGCTGTTGCCATCTGCCACGGTGCAACCGGCAAGGGCAACGACCAGATTCGTTTTGAATTAGGTATCAAGGCCCTGGCTCCCGATATCAAGATTATTGCTCCCTGGAGAAACGACAAGTGGAAAATGGACTCCCGTGAATCCGAAATCGCTTACTGCCAGGCTCACGGCATCAATCTTCCTTTCTCCACCGACTCTTCCTACAGCCGTGACCGTAACATCTGGCACATCAGCCATGAAGGTCTGGAACTGGAAGATCCGGCCAACGAGCCCAATTACGACCACCTGTTAGTACTCGGTACCACTCCGGAGAAGGCTCCCGACCAGGCAGAATATGTTACCATGACTTTTGAAAAGGGTATTCCCACTTCCGTAAACGGCAAGAAGATGAAATACTCCGACATCGTAAGAGAATTAAACAGACTGGGCGGCAAGCACGGTATCGGCATCATCGACATCGTGGAAAACCGTGTTGTCGGCATGAAGTCCCGCGGTGTATACGAAACACCGGGCGGCACCATTTTAATGGAAGCACACCAGCAGCTTGAAGAGTTAATCTTAGACCGTGACACCTATGCCATGAAGACCGAAATCGGCGCTAAATTTGCAAGCCTTGTTTACGAAGGCAAGTGGTTCACTCCTCTTCGCGAGGCTATGCAGGCTTTCATTGAGGTAACCCAGGAATATGTAACCGGTGAAGTGAAGTTCAAGCTTTACAAGGGCAACATTATCAAAGCCGGCACTACTTCTCCTTACTCCCTCTACAATGAATCCTTAGCATCCTTCAAGACCGGTGACCTTTATGACCACCACGATGCAGAAGGCTTCATCAATCTGTTCGGTCTGTCCTTAAAGGTACGCGCCATGAAGAAATTAGAGGTTGAGAAAAACAACAAATAATCTTTATTTCCCTGATAGAAAGTACTGAGTATGGAAGTTATTTTAATTATCGTATCGTATTTTATCATCGTAAATCTGCTTGGCTTTGCCCTCATGGGCATTGACAAGCGCAAAGCCATAAAGGGTGCCTTCCGGATTCCGGAAGCCACCCTCTTTATGGTTGCCATTATCGGCGGCAGTATCGGCTCCATCTTAGGCATGTATACCTTCCGCCACAAAACAAGACACTTAAAATTTGTCTACGGCATGCCCGCTATTTTAATTATCCAGCTTATTCTGCTCTTTTTACTGTACCGGGCGCCCGTTGAACTTTTAACCATCTGATACAGAGGAAACAACCATGCATATTGCCATTTGTAACGATAACGTCGCTGACAGAAAACAGCTTGAGAGACTTTTGGCAAGGGAATCCGACAAACGCCTCTCCACCTCCGGGAACCTTTATGTGGACTCCTATGGCCATCCGGACAGTCTGCTTAAAAATCCCATGCAGTTTGATGCGTTCTTTATTGATATGGAGCTGACCCCGGATATTTCGGACAGTTCTGTTTTACAATGTCTGATTAAGGCAGGTTGTTCCGCCCCCGTTATCCTGCTCTATGCTTCCCCGGAAGAAAAAGAAGAAAAAAAGGCGCTCGGCAAAGATGCGCCCATGGAAATTCTTCTGTTGGAAAAGCCGGTGCGAAAAGAAGAATTATCCTCTCTGTTGGACAATCTTCTGGTTCTTTCCGGCAACCGGGAAATTCCCATCGAAATCCGTGCCGAGGCAGGTACCCACTATATATACGAAAGTGACATCCTTTATGCCGAAAAAAAAGGAGGACATATTTATGTGACCCTGAAATCCGGGGAAATTCTTCCACATAATGCCTCCTTGGAAAGTCTGTTTGCACAGCTTGAAGCTTATCCTGTTTTCTTTGCACCCAACCGTAAAACCATCCTAAACGGAAGGTATATCAAATCCGTACAGCTTACACATATTACCATGTGTGACGGTCATACTTTTTCAGCCATCGGCGCCGGTATCGGTTATGCAAAAAAATGCCTTGCCGAATATGCGCGATAACTACACCGCAACAATAACGCCGCCGTCATTTGCATACATACTGCTGATGCCAGCCATATCCTGCATCATAATGTTGTTGCATCCGGTTTTTAATTTAATCATCTGCTCCACTAAGAGCGCCCTGTCCGGTGCATTGCAATGACTGATGATGATTCTCTTCTTATCGGCATCTGTGAGTTCCGACGCTATCAGATCCACCATCTTATTTAATGCCTTTTTGATCCCGATGCCCTGACCCCGTTGTACAATAATTCCATCCTCCGCAGCCATCACCGGTTTAATACTGAGTGTAGAAGCCACAACTGCCTTAATACCGGTAAGCCGGCCGTTCTTCCGAAGTGTTTCTAAATTATCCAATACAAAATAAGTGTGCATTTCATTACGGAAGTGACGGATTTTCTTAGTGATTTCCGCAAAGGTATGCCCCTGCTCTTCCAGTTCCATAAGCTTTAATGCAATCTGTGTCTCCCCGCAGCTTGCGGAACGCGAGTCTACTACCAGTATATTCTTGTCCCCATACTGTTCTTCATATAAATTTTTTCCAAGAACTGCGCTGTTGTAGCTGCCGCTCAGCTTTGAAGTCAATGTCACCACGTAGACTCTCTCTGCTTCCGTACGATAGGCATTCATGTAGCTCTCCGGAGACGGGCAGGAAGACTTCGGACATTTGGGGCACTCTGCCACCCTTCTTAAAAAATCCTTCTGATCAAAGTTTTCATCATCCAGAATACGATAATCGTCGCCGACTTCTATTTCCAGAGGAACTCTTTCAAATCTCTCGTCCTCCCGCAATTCCTCCGGTAATTCGCAACAGCTGTCTACTACGATTTTATAATTATATTTCATAACTGATTTCCATCCCTTTCCTAATCTGCGCTTTTGTGCCCGTTTCAGATCTTTTTACAGAACTTGTATTTTTCTCTTTTTGTCGTGTTTTATAGAACTTTTGTAAATAGTTTTCATTACTATGTAATATGGTAGCACATTTTACATGGACTGTAAAGGGGAATGGAAGGTTTCACAATTATTTTACTTTACGGTTCGATTGTGAGTGGTCAAAGGGCTATCATCCTGCCGTTGGGTTGTAGAAGGTGATAGCCGACACTTCATCATCCTTTATGAGTAGCCCCACATAAAGCGGTAAGGTGTCATTGTTTCCGAGATTAATATCCGCAATCATAATATAATCGAACTGGTTTTCCCAATAATAATCTTCTCCCTTATAATCCCATTCATCATCCATATCTATGTAACTCCGCGGATAAGCGACATTATTCCATCCCATGCATGCCGCCACATCCCCATCCAGATAATTGCCTTCAAAATCCAAGACTGCCATATCCGGATATTCCGCAAGTATCTCTTTCTGTTTCATCCCTACCTTGATACCATTTGCCAGCGAATGTTTATCATCAATAATGGAATACCCCCAAAGTGTAATTTCGTCAGAATAATCGTATTTTCCGTAATAATACTCCATACCATCCATTTCAATGATGTACCATGTTCCCTCTCCTGTTCCCGGCAATACTCCCTGTAATGTTTTAACACTGCCTAACTCCTGTGCAGCTGTAAATTCGTATTCCCTTATGCCGGGTGTAACAACCATGTCCTCCTGTGAAAACACATGCATTTTTTCCGTAATTTCCTCTGAGTTTTCTGTAACGGTTTCTCCATCAGAAATTTGTGTGCGAGTGACAGTTTGCGATTGTGCTCCCTCCTCATCGGATTTTCCGTTACATCCGGCACATATAATCCCCAGTAAAGATATAATTACAATAATTTCTTTTCTTAACTTCATAACTCTCCCCTCCTAATCATCTGCACACCAAAAATGAAGATACATATCCCCCAATTTATACCACTTTTAACATATTGTATTTTTATATTATATTTTTGTAATATTCATGTCAAAATTGTCTTTAATAATTGTAACCGATTGA
>ERZ1026850.37-NODE-37-length-76955-cov-8.058882_pt1 | contig 76955 bp, 69 predicted proteins | sample MGYA00380155_ERZ1026850 | MGnify/ENA primary metagenome ERZ1026850 (study PRJEB33269, sample SAMEA4719791) | human gut metagenome | biome: human-associated habitat; feature: organic feature; material: feces | place: Cameroon | collected 2013-10 ... | reverse complement strand
CTAACAACGATCGATGCTGTAACAAAGGCAGGAATTACGGTGAGTGGAATGAACGGACAGGTGATTGCAAAGCCCGCAGTGCCGGAATCCGTACTGGCAGATCCAGCAGAAGAAACGATTTCTGTTCCGGCCAGTGTGCCGGAGAGTTCTAAGACAGAGAGTAAGCCGGAAGCAACAGCGGCACCTTCAGAAGCACCGAAGCCTTCAGAAACACCAGCACCAACGGAAGTACCACCAGCACCGAAGCCATCAGATCCGGCACCGAAACCTGAGGAAACATGTAAGCATGATGGTGGATTTACATATGAGATATTGTCTGATCAAGATAATATGCATTTGAAAACGTGTAAGAACTGCACCTATTTTGTAAAGGAAGAATGTACGTTTAACAATGGGGTATGTGTGTCCTGTGGAAGGCAATGTGGTCATAAATGGAATGCAACAACAGGAATATGTGAAATCTGTAAAATGACGTGCAGTCATGCAGAATATAGTGAATGGCAGTCGGTCGATTCAGAAAATCATAAGCGTATCTGTAAGAACTGTCAGCATGAGGACATAGAAGCACATGATTTCTCACAAGGTTCAACATGCACAAGGTGTAAAGCGGAAAGCAGTAATACTATCACCTGAAACATAATATAACTATGGATTTACGGAAAGAGGAATGTGATCCACTTGGGTTACAGGCCTCTTTTTTATACATCTGATATATGATAGAATGATTATCAGAGAGGCGTTACGAGACAGATATATGGGAAGGAAATAAAATACCTATGAAAAATATCCTGGACAAAAATATGTTCTTTGCCGGATTGAAAGCAGTTATTCTTGCAAAATTCGGTGAACAGGGCGGAGCTGCACTGTAGAAAAAAGCGGGAAACTACAGCATGAAGCTGATCAGAGAGAATAAAGGAGCTGTGAAGGATGCCAGAAATGTAGCATATCCCATGGCCGGCATTTATCTGGCACTGCAGGAGAAGGTTTCGAAAGAAGAGGCCTTAAAGCTTATGATGGACTATGCGCCCTCTGCCGGGGAAGCAGTGAAAGCAAAGCTGGCAGCCCTTACCGGGATCCCTGGACTGCCAAGGATCATATGGCGGAACCGGGAAGCGATCATGAGAAGTGCCGGCAGTGAGAAGAAGGGATACAAAAGCAGGATCGTGGATGTAGGGAAGGACAGCGTTACCATGTATGTGTATTCATGCCCGATCCATGAAACATTGAAAGCCCTTGGCATGCCGGAAATAGCACCGGTCATGTGTGCCATTGACAAGATTTACACCACAGGGATCCGGGGAGTATGCTATCACAGGGAAAAATCGGTTGCCGAGGGGGCTGAATACGAGTGCTCACGATATCACAAGAAAATGATGGACAAAATTTTATAAAATGGTAAGATAGGGAGAAGTGCCATGTTTTTTATGATGGGTATTACGGATGGCAGGAAGGATTTTGATTTTACACAGACGATTATCTGTAATCTGTGTGGAAAATATGGGAGATATCAGGTTTTTATGACCTATACGGTGCTTTCCCTGTTTTTGATCCCCTGCCTGAAATGGAATAAGCATTATTACGTGCAGACAAGCTGCTGCCATGCCCTGTATGAACTGGATCCGGAGATTGGAAAAGCAATTTCCCACGGGGAGCCTGTGGAAATACGGCAGGAACATCTGACCAGAGTAAACAGGGGAGGCTATGGCAGCTTTTACAGTGCATACAGACGCTGTCAGAAGTGTGGATTTGAGACGGCAGAGGATTTTGAATATTGTCCCAAATGTGGAACGAGATTTTAATGGTGATAAAAGATGAAAGAGCGGTTGGACAGAAAACAGTTTTTATTATATGCCCTGAAGCTGGCATTTCCGATCATGATACAGAACCTGATCAGTACGCTGGTGAATTCAGCGGATACGATCATGCTTGGTTATGTGAGCCAGACAGCCATGGCGGCCTCGTCTCTGGCAAATCAGTATACCTTTGTGCTGTTCTGCTTTTATTATGGACTTGGGATAGGGACAAGCGTGCTCTGCGCCCAATACTTTGGAAAAGGAGACAAGCAGACAGTTGAAAGGATCATTGGACTGGCAGCCAGAGTGGCGATCCTGATCTCACTTCTGTTTTTTGTGTTTTCTTTTTTTGCACCGGAAGCGATCATGAAGATATTTACTGACAGTCCACAGACCATAAAGGAAGGAGCAGCTTATCTGAAGGTACTCTCCTTTTCCTTTGTGTTCATGGGATTCTCACAGGTTTTTGTGAGTGCCCTGCGTAGTGTTGGGAAGATCGTTTTTCCTTCTGCACTGTATGTGGTTTCCCTGTTAGTCAATGTGATGATGAATGCAGCCTTTATTTTCGGACTGTTTGGATTGCCAAGACTGGGTGTTGTAGGAGTAGCGCTTGGCACGGTATCGGCAAGAGCAGTGGAAGTGCTCCTGTGTTTTGCGTATTCTGCAGCAGGTAAGGATATTAAATTCCGGCTGAAGAATCTGTTCAGGCGGTCAGGTGTTCTTTTTAAGGATTTTCTGAAGATCAGTGCACCGTCTGTGGTGAATGATCTGATGTGGGGAATGGCAGCCACGACCTGTACGGCGATCCTTGGACATATCGGAGATGATATGGTAGCGGCCAATGCAGTAGCTGTCATGGTGGTCAATATGGGTGCCATTGTCTGCCGTGGCTTTTCTAATGCCACAACGATCATTGTCAGTCAGACGCTTGGTGAAAACAGGATGGAGGATACGAAGGTATATGCGAAAAGAATACTGTGGCTTACTGTGATCGTAAGTCTTCTGGGCTGCTGCGTGATCCTGGCGATCCGTCCGTTTATGGTACAGTTTTATCGTGATAAGCTGACAGAGACAGCGATATATTATCTGGGGATCATTATGATCATGACCACCTGGAGACTGGTAGGGGAAGGTATTAATACCTGTCTGATCTGCGGGTGCTTTCGTGGCGGTGGTGATGCGAAGTTCGGCATGGTAGTGGATACGGTGTTTATGTGGGGAGTATCAGTACCACTGATGGCGATCGCTGCGTATGTGCTGAAGCTGCCGCCGGTATGGGTTTATTTTGTGATGACGCTGGATGAGTTTGAAAAGATGCCGGTGGTATTTGCTCATTATTTTAAATTCAAATGGATGAAAAACATTACCAGGGATCAGAAGGAGCTGGAAGGATGACTCTGCAGGTGCGGAATATGGCATTGACAGCGAGCCGGTAATCAGTGACAGTTCTGGCCTTGCGGATAGCCTTCAGGTACTTTTCAGCACCATCGAAGCTCTGACCGAAGAATGTCCAGAGATCTTTCATTTTGTATAATGTATTCATATCACCAGACATGATGGAAAGATATCCGTCCAGAATGGTATCGTGGAAGCTTTTCAGCGTGGAGGGATCCGTATTTTCCTGACGGAGAAGTGCAGGAAGAAGCGGATTTTTCAGAAGACCACGTCCGAGCATGATCGTTTTTATGCCGGGAAGTGTCTTAAGAGTCTTTTCCTGTGTGGCAGGAGAAATAATATCACCATTATAGCAAAGAGGGCAGGAAAGCATTTCTTCTGCTCTTTTGTATGCACTGAGGTGAGGCGTGCCGCCATAGCCCTCCTTCTGAAGTCTTGGATGGATGATCAGTTCTGCAATGGGGTATTTCTGATAAAGGGACAAAAGTGTTTCCCATTCAGACTCCTGTTCCATGCCGATCCTAGTCTTGATGGAAATAGACAGAGGACATCTGCTGAAGATTTCGTCAAGGAAGGCATCAAGCTCATCAGGACAGGAAAGGAAGCCGGCACCCCGCCCCTTGGCAACAACGGTTCCGGAAGGGCAGCCGAGGTTCAGATTGACAGTGTCATAGCCGTAAGAAGAAAGGTCCTGGCACAGGGAAAGAAAATCCTCTGCTTTGTTTGTCAGGATCTGGGGAATGGTACACATCCCTCTGTTATGCTCTGGCAGAATATCGTTCTTTTCTCTGCTGCTCATATGACGGTTACAGAGAAAGGGTGTGAAGTATTTGTCAATACCGCCATAGTACTGATGAAAGGCATTGCGGAAAATGTAGGTGGTAAGTCCCTCCATGGGAGCCATGTAATAGTTCATAAAAGTGTTATCCTTAAGTAAGCTGTAGTTTGTACAGGGATCATTATAGTATGTTTTTGGTTGACAGGAAAGATATTCTGATGAAAAGAAGTAAGAAAAGAAAGCATGCATGGTGTTGTGATATGCGTACCCTGATGGGAATATTGATACTCTGTCTGTTAAGCTTTACCGTGCCGGGAATACTGGAAAACAAAGAAGAGCAGCCAGCAGCTTATGAAAGCGAAGCCTATCTGCCAGATGAGGGAGGCTCAGAGAGTACCTGTATCGCAGATCCGGACAGTATTCCGGACTATTCAGGAGAAGACTATATCGTTCTGAATGGTGGAAGACCCAATTTTACGGAATGGGAGCTGAGCCATATTACCGGAGAGCATTACAGTGAGCTGGATGGACTTTCAAGGTGTGGCACAGCAGTCGCCATGCTGTCCAGGGACATGATGCCGACAGAAAAAAGAGGGGATATCGGAGAAATACGCCCTTCCGGATGGAAACAGAAGAAATACGAAGGTCTGATCGATGAAAGCCCGCCCTATTTATATAATAGAAGCCACCTGATCGCCTATGCCCTGACCGGGCAGGAGGCTAATGAAAAGAATCTGATCACCGGAACCAGGTACCTGAATGCCACGACTATGCTGCTCTGGGAAGAAAAGGTCATGCGCTATCTGGATCGTACTGAGGGACATGTGCTTTACCGGGTGACTCCTTATTTTAAAGGAAGTGAGCTGGTGGCAAGAGGTGTGGAAATGGAAGCATATTCTGTGGAGGATCATGGGAAAGCGATCTGTTATCATGTTTTTCTTTATAATATACAGCCCGGCATCATTATCGATTATGCTACAGGGAAAAGTGCCGAAGAGCAGGGAAAAAGCAGGGAAGAAATAGGGATAATTTCAGATAGAACAATAAGATAAAGTATGATAAAATATCTTCATATAAGAAGAAGGTCATAAGAGGAAACAGCTATGGGAAGTGTGATGAAGGTGCTGACAGGGATCCTGGGTGTATTAGCAGTGATCGCCTGCCTTGCAACAATAGGAATTATCGGTTATACAGTGATCGGTGGCAGTGGGAGCCAGAAGATGGCAGACAACGTGAAGCCGGACAGTACGCAGGAGGCGGATATTGCGGATGCGCCTTCCCTTGCACCGGTTCCAACGATCCTGCCGGATCAGACAGGCAGTACGGATCAGACACCGTCAGATCTTTCCGGCGATACAGAGAAGCACAGCCCTTCTACTGCAACAGATCATGTACATGATTACAAAGAGACCGTGGAGAAGAAGGCTACCTGTTATCAGGCAGGCAGGCTGAAATATACCTGTGATATCTGCGGGGATGTTTATTACGTGGATAGCCCCTCTACTGGTCATGTGGCAGAGGACAGCTGGGAAACTGTGAGAGAGGCCACTGCAGATAAAGAAGGATTAAAGGTTAAGAAATGTATTTATTGTGATGAGGTGGTAGCACAGGAGGTTGTGCCGTATAAGGGAAGCTCCGCGTCGGCCACACCTCATGTGCATGACTATATTGCTTCTGTAGAAAGAGAGCCTACCTGTGTGCTGGCAGGTCTCAGGAAATATACCTGCAGCTGCGGCAGCTTTTATACCGAGCCGATCCCGGCTATGGGACATATTGCAACAGACTGGACAGTGGCAGAAGCAGCAACAGAGAAGCAGTCAGGAACGGAGCAGAGAACCTGTACTGTCTGTGGTGTGGTACTGGACACCAGGTCTATCCCGCCGGTAACACCAAGTGCATCGCCTACGGCAACAGCTGCGGCAACGGCATCACCGAGTGCAACAGCATCACCAAGCGCAACGCCCCATGTGCATAATTACACCTCCTATGTATTACAGGAGGCCAACTGTACACAGCCAGGGATCCGGTCATATGTATGCAGCTGCGGCAGTACCTATGCAGAACAGATCCCGGTTGATCCGAATAAACACAATTACAGATCCATTGTGATCCCGCCTACAGCCACAAGCGCCGGTTATACGCTGTACCGCTGTACCAGATGCAATGACACTTATATGGATGATTACACACAGCCTACTGGTCAATAGGTAGTCTAATCCCTCCGTATCCCGCATATAAATAGGGGTACAGGAGGGATTTGTTATGTATACAGAAAAAAGCGTCAGGGAACTGGAAAAGCTGTTTACGACCAGTCTGCAGGATGGACTTAAAGAGGATGTGGCAAAGGTACGTCTTCTTGAAAATGGAGAAAACAGGATTTTAGAAGGAAAAAGGAAACCGGTTCTGCAGCTCTTTTTTGAGCAGCTGTGCGATCCACTGATCTATATCCTGATGGCGGCTATTGTGGTGTCGCTGTTTCTGAAGGAAGCGGGAGATGCCTGTATCATCGGGGCAGTGATCCTTTTGAATGCGTGTATGGGTGTGATCCAGGAGGGAAAAGCCAGGAGGGCTATTGAAGCGCTGAAAAAGCTGACAAGCCCAAAGGCGATTGTTGTCCGGGACGGCAGGGAGCAGGAGATCGACAGTGCATTTCTGGTGCCGGGGGATATTGTCCTGCTTGACAGTGGAAGACAGGTGCCGGCAGATATCCGGCTGACAGAGACGGTAAATCTGAGGATAGAAGAAGCGGCACTGACGGGAGAATCCCTTCCTTCAGAAAAAAATGAAACGGCTCTGACAGAAAAGGTGAAAAATCCGGGAGACCGGAAGAATATGGCTTATATGACCACTATGGTAACCTGCGGGAGGGGCAGGGGAGTGGTGACTGCTACCGGTATGGATACAGAGATCGGCAGGATCGCAGGCCTTATTGAGGAGAAGGGGACAGAGCTGACACCCTTGCAGAAACGGCTTTCTGATCTTGGAAAGATACTCAGTATCGGGGCGGTGATGCTCTGTCTTCTTTTGTTTCTGGTGGCGGTTGTACAGAAGCGGAATATCGGGGAAATGCTCCTGACTGCGATCTCACTGGCGGTAGCAGCAGTGCCGGAGGGACTGCCTGCGATCGTGACGATCGTGATGGCACTCAGCGTTTCCAGGATGGTAAAGGCAGGAACCATTATCAGGAAGCTTCCTTCGGTGGAAACACTGGGGGCGGTGAACGTGGTCTGCTCGGACAAGACAGGAACACTGACGCAGAACCGGATGACGGTAAAGAAGTGTTATCTGGATGGCAGGATCGTGGATGCAGGTGATGTTACCGGAAAGGGACATGAATATTTCCTGGAAAGCTGTGTTCTGTGCAATGATGCTGACCTTGAAGAGCGGATCGGAGATCCTACAGAGATTTCCCTTCTTGCCTATGCAGATGGGTATGGATACGACAGAAAAGCTTATGGACAGAAGTACAGAAGAGTGGCGGAGAGAGCCTTTGATTCTGAGAGAAAGCGCATGACTACAGTACAGGAGCGGGAAGGGAGCCTTGTGGCATACTGCAAGGGGGCAGCAGATGGGATCCTCCTGCGGTGCAGCAGGCAGTACCGCAATGGAAGGGAGCTTCCCTTTTCTGAACGGGAGAAGAAGGAGGTCTTGAAGGCAGCGGAGAAAATGGCGGGTGAGGCTCTGCGGGTGCTGGCCTTTGCCATGAAGACAGAAGGGAAAACCGGTTCACAGGAGGAGCTGCTCTCCGAGGAGAACCTCACATTTCTTGGACTTACCGGTATGATCGATCCACCAAGAGAAGGTGTCAGGGAGGCAGTTCAGAGCTTCCGGCGGGCTGGCGTTAATACTGTGATGATCACAGGGGATCATGTGGATACCGCACTTGCCATTGCCAGGGAGCTGTCGATTGCAGATGTAAGGAGCCAGTGCATGACAGGGGATGAGATCGCAGCTCTTTCTGAAGGAGAATGGGAGGACAGGGTGGAAGAGATCCGCGTGTTTGCACGGGTATCACCGGAGCATAAGGTAAGGATCGTGGAAGCCCTGCGGAAAAAGGGCAGGATCGTGGCCATGACAGGAGATGGCATTAATGATGCACCATCCCTGAAAGCGGCGGATGTGGGGATCGCCATGGGAAAGGAAGGAACGGATGTTGCCAGAAATGCGGCAGACATGGTGCTGACGGATGACAATTTCACAACCATAGAGAAGGCCATGCGGGAGGGACGTGGAATCTATGAAAATATCAGGAAAACGATCCTGTTCCTTTTATCCTCCAATTTCGGGGAGATCATGACCATGCTGGCAGCAGTCCTTGCGGGATTTCTGCCGCCTTTAAAGGCAAGCCATATTCTCTGGGTCAATCTGATCACGGATTCGCTGCCGGCGCTTGCCCTTGGGGCAGATGAAAATGATACAGAAGAGCTGATGGGACAGCCGCCAAGGAAAAGCAGGGAAAGCCTGTTTGCACAGGGAGGACTTTCCTGTATGCTCTGCTATGGGGTTGTGATCGGAAGTATCAGCCTGCTGGCATTTCTGACGGTGCCATACCGGGAGCTTCTTGTAAGGGGACTGCCGGTGAGTATTGATAATATAAGAAAGATGCTTCTGGTAACCAGTGTGCTGAATAAAGCACAGACTCATGCATTTACAGTTCTTGGCATGAGTCAGCTGATGCATGCCATCGGTATGAGGGACGTGAATAAATCCCTGTTTAGGATGAATCACCGGAACAATCCCTATATGCTGGCATCCTTCGTGGTTGGTATCCTTTTGCAGGTGCTGGTGACGGAAATTCCGTACTTTGTGGAGCTGTTTGGCACAAGCCGTCTTACCCTGGAGGAATGGGGGCTTCTGCTTCTGCTGTCATCCATGCCGCTTGTGGTGCATGAACTGCTGGTGTTTTCTGCAAGGTTGTCAGGAGTACAGGAATTTCAAGAGCCTGGACAGGGCAAGAAAGAGAAAGAACAGGGCCGGGAGAAGAGAGAGTATGCATGAACGCTTCCTGAGAAGCCGTCTGCTTAAGGAGAGTCCGAGGATCAGGGACAAAAGGTGGATCGCGGAGGAAAGCAGCAGTATGACAGGGAGCGGAGGAAGATTAAGCTGATAACCGGCGCCTGCGGTAAGACTGTCAAGAGACAGGACAAGGGAGAGCAGGAAGGCTTCCTTCACAGAAAGGACAGAGGGCTTTGCATAGTTAATCCTGCGGGAAAGGGAATCGGTGGTAAGAGCTCCGGCCAGTGCTTTTTTCTGTCCGCATCTGCCGCGGCTCCTGAAGGACAGGGCATCATAGCCCTTATAAAGAGAAAGACAGAAAAAGATCAGAAAGGAAAGAAGAAGGACTGTTTTTTCCGGAAAATGCACTGAGAGAAAAACGGAGAAAAAAACAGAAAGGGTAAACATGAGACCGGAAACGAGGGCCAGAATAAGCTTTGAGGGAGCAGGGATCCTGACGCCGGAGCAGCCATAGGATAGCCCTGCGGTAAAGGTGTCTGCAGAAAGCGCAATACAGAAAAGAAGAAAGGTCAGAAAAGACGAGAGCATGGTAAGTGTCCTTATAAGGTTTGCTATATTATATTCAGATATGGTATACTTTGTTATATTGTGAAGGAATTTGTAGCTTGGGAACAGATTGGAGGAAATGGCATGAAGCTGATGTTTATTGGGGCAGATCATGAGGTTACGGGGAGCTGTCATTATCTGGATGCATGTGGGAAGCATATCTTGGTGGATTATGGTATGGAGCAGGGCGTTAATGTGTTTGAAAATGTACCGCTTCCCGTGGCGGAGTCCATGATCGATTATGTACTTCTGACCCATGCACATATTGACCATTCCGGTATGCTGCCACAGCTTTCGGCGAGAGGATTTCACGGACAGATTCTGACAACAGAGGCAACTGCGGATCTTTGCAGCATCATGCTGCGCGACAGTGCGCACATCCAGATGCAGGAGGCGGACTGGAAGAACCGTAAGGCAAAGAGGAATGCCAGGCAGGAGCCCTATGAACCGCCATATACGATGGAGGATGCCCAGAATGCGATCAACAGGCTTGTGCCTTGTCCCTATGGAAAGAAGATGCCTCTCTGCGATGGGATCGAGATCCGGTTTACGGATGTTGGACACCTTCTTGGTTCAGCCAGTATCGAGGTATGGATCACTGAAGAGGGGGTCACGAAAAAGATCGTCTTTTCCGGGGATATCGGAAATAAAAACCAGCCATTGATCAAGGATCCGCAGAAGACGCAGGAAGCAGATTATGTTGTCATGGAATCCACCTATGGTGACAGACTGCATCCGGGAGAACGTCCGGATTATATAAGGGAACTGACCGGGATACTGAAGGAAACCTTTGATAAAGGCGGTAATGTGGTGATTCCTTCCTTTGCTGTCGGAAGAACCCAGGAGATGCTGTACTTTATCAGAAAAATAAAAGAAAACAGATTGGTGGAAGGGCATGAGGACTTCCCAGTTTATGTGGACAGTCCTCTGGCGGTAGAGGCTACTGGTATTTTCCATCAGAATGAAGCAGACTGCTTTGATGAAGAGGCCATGGAGCTGGTAAAGAAAGGGATCAATCCTATTTCTTTTTCAGGTCTCCGGCTTTCCATTACCAGTGAGGAGTCCAAGGCTATCAACTTTGACAGTACACCAAAGGTTATCATCTCAGCTTCCGGTATGTGCGATGCAGGCCGTATCCGTCATCATCTGAAGCATAATCTGTGGAGAGAGGACAGTACGATCCTGTTTGTCGGCTATCAGGCAGTGGGTACGCTTGGCAGAAGTCTTGTGGAGGGCATTGATGAAGTAAAGCTGTTTGGGGAACCTATTGCGGTACGGGCAGGTATCCGATCCCTTACGGGACTGTCCGGACACGCAGATAAAAACGGACTGATCGACTGGCTGCAGGGCTTTACGGAGAAGCCGGAGCGTGTATTTGTTGTTCATGGTGAGGACGGCGTATGTATGTCCTTTACGGAATGTCTGAAAAAGGAGTACGGCTATCAGGCCTATGCTCCTTACAGCGGAACGGAATTTGATCTGCTGACCGGCGAATTTGTTTATGAGGCAGAGCCGGTGGCACTGAAGAAAAGAGCAAAGGCGGTATCCGATGTGTTTGCAAGGCTTGTGGCAGCAGGCCAGAGACTTCTTTCTGTCATCCAGAAGTGTGAGGGAAGGCCGAATAAAGAGCTTGGCAAGTTTGCGGACCAGATCAATTCCCTTTGTGATAAATGGGAGAACTGAAAGGAAAATCGTGTATTATGAGTATGGCAGATAAGATATTTGTGGATATGTGCAGGGATATTCTGGAGAATGGTACCAGCACAGAGGGGGAAAAGGTAAGACCTCACTGGGAAGATGGGACACCGGCCTATACCATCAAGAAATTCGGGGTGGTAAACAGGTATGACCTTTCAAAGGAATTTCCCCTGATCACATTAAGGAGGACCGCACTGAAAAGTGCAACGGATGAGATGCTCTGGATCTGGCAGCAGAAATCCAACAATATCCACGATCTTCACAGCCACGTCTGGGATGAATGGGCCGATGAGAACGGTTCCATCGGTAAGGCATATGGCTATCAGCTTGGCGTGAAGCATCAATATAAGGAAGGCATGATGGATCAGGTGGACAGGGTGATCTATGATCTGAAGAACAATCCGTTCAGCCGCCGGATCCTGACCAATATTTATGTGCATGAGGATCTTCATGAGATGAACCTGTATCCCTGTGCATACAGCATGACCTTCAATGTGACCCAGAAGAAGGGAGAGGATAAGCTGACACTGAATGCGATCCTGAACCAGAGATCCCAGGATGTGCTGGCGGCCAATAACTGGAATGTAGTCCAGTATGCAGTGCTTGTCCATATGCTGGCACAGGTATGTGATATGAATGCAGGGGAGCTTGTGCATGTGATCGCAGATGCCCATATTTATGACAGACATATTCCGGTCATAAAGGAGCTGATAGGAAGAGAGCAGTACCCGGCGCCCACCTTTCATCTGAATCCGGAGATCAGGGATTTTTATAAATTTACGAGAAATGATGTCAGCGTGGAAAATTATGTGACGGGAGAGCAGATCACAAATATACCGATTGCCATTTAAAAACAGAAAGAAAATGAGGATAAATACATGAATGTAATTGCAGCAGTAGATGAAAACTGGGCCATTGGAAACCGGAATGAGCTTCTTGTGAGGATTCCGGCAGATCATAAATTTTTCCGGGAAGAAACGACAGGAAAGGTCGTGATCCTTGGGCGGAAGACACTGCAGACATTTCCGGGGGGACTGCCGCTTAAGAACAGGGAGAATCTGATTCTGTCCGGAAATGAGAATTTCAAGGTGAAGGATGCAGAGGTGTTCAACAGTATCGAAGAGCTTCTCGAAAGACTGAAGGACTACGACACAGAGGATGTATATGTGATCGGCGGGGAGAGTGTTTACAGACAGCTTCTGCCTTACTGTGATACCGCACATATCACAAAGATAGACCGTGCCTATGAGGCAGATGCCTTTTTCCCAAATCTGGAGGTGGATCCGGAGTGGGAGCTGACTGGTGAGAGTGATGAGCAGGTGTATTTCGATATCACCTATCATTTTCAGAAGTATGAACGCAGAAAATAGGGAAAACCAAAGAACTATTGACTTTTTTTAGGAAAAGGATAATAATAAAAAAAATTCAATATGGTTCTACACAGGAGAGGAGCGTAACAGTATGGAAAAGAAAAATATTGATTGGGCCAATCTTGGCTTTGGTTATCTACAGACAGATTACAGATTCGTTTCCAACTATAAGAATGGTGCATGGGATGAGGGAACCCTCACAACCGATGCTAATATAGTCCTTAATGAGTGTGCAGGTGTTCTGCAGTACGCACAGACTGTATTTGAAGGTCTGAAGGCATATACTACTAAGGACGGTAAGATCGTAACTTTCCGTCCCGACTTAAACGGTGAGAGACTGGAGCAGAGTGCAGCTCGTCTTGAGATGCCCATTTATCCTAAGGACAAGTTCGTTGAAGCAGTTAAGAAGACTGTTAAGGCGAATGAAGCCTTCGTGCCTCCTTATGGAAGTGGTGCTACCTTATATATCCGTCCCTATATGTTTGGCAGTAACCCTGTTATCGGTGTAAAGCCTGCTGATGAATACCAGTTCAGGATCTTGACCACACCGGTTGGTCCTTATTTCAAGGGCGGCGCTAAGCCGATCACCATCCGTGTCAGTGATTTTGACAGGGCAGCACCGCACGGAACAGGTCATATCAAGGCTGGTCTGAACTATGCAATGAGCCTTCATGCGATCGTAGATGCTCATAAGCAGGGCTATGATGAGAACGTATATCTGGATGCAGCTACCAGAACCAGGATCGAGGAGACAGGCGGAGCAAACCTTCTGTTCATTACAAAGGATGGCAAGGTAGTAACTCCCAAGTCAGACAGTATCCTGCCTTCTATCACACGTCGTTCACTGATCCAGGTTGCAAAAGAATACCTTGGACTGGAAGCAGAGGAGAGACCGGTATATCTTGATGAGATCGGAGAGTTCGCTGAGTGTGGACTTTGCGGAACAGCAGCAGTTATCTCGCCGGTTGGTAAGATCGTAGATCATGGCAGGGAGATCTGCTATGGCACAGAGATGGGACCGATCACCAGGAAGCTGTATGATACATTAACAGGTATCCAGATGGGAACCATCAAGGCTCCTGAAGGATGGATCTGTGAGATTGATTAAGTAAAATAAAGAATACAAGTGATCTATGAGGCATTCAGATTTTAAGGTCTGGGTGCCTTTTTCTCTTTTCAAACAGGGACTGATTGTGTATAATGAAAAAGGAATGCGAAAAATTACGAAAGTTTCGCGATGGAGGTTGCTTATGGGAAAAGGGAAGAAGGAAAAGAAAGTTGTATTTTTCAGGAAGATGAGTTTTCGGATGATCCTGGCATTTCTGGTGCCGGTTGCATTTATCCTGGTGCTTGGGGCATCCTCTTATCAGAAGGCATCTGCGCAGATCATAGAAAGCTATGAGAAATCTACACTGGGAACAATGGAGATGATGAACAGCTATTTTGCCCTTTCAGTAGATATGGTGCAGAGTACCTATAAGGATTATCTGACAGATGAAACACTGGTGAAATATTATAAAGGGGTATTAAATATGGATTCGTCCTATGCCTATATCCCAAGGCAGTTTCAGGATACACTGGATCATGAGGTGGTTGCAAACAGTCTGATCACAAATATTTATTTCCTGTCGGACGAGCATACGTCGATCACAACAACCCAGACGAAGGAACCTGGTCTTTACTCTGCTTATATCGCAACTTCAGAAGGGGAACAGGTAGCCGGGGACCAGTACCATTATTTTTTATTTGGAAACAGGTGTGACCTGGATGAAAAGCTGAAGACAGACAGCAGTAAATATGGTGTGAGACTTGCCAAGTACTTTGTGAATACCAGGACAGTCATGCTTGTGGATATCAGTAAGGAGGTAGTGGAAAGCACACTGTCTTCGTTAGAGGGAGGAGAAGGCAGTATTGTAGGACTTGTGACAGGTGATGGCACAGAATATCTTTCTTCGGCATCACAGAAGCCAGAAGAGGGGACTGTGTTTGCGGGAAAGGATTACTTTGAAAATATCAGGTCAGTAGAAGGGGAGGAAGCCCTGGAAGGAGCCTTTTATGTGGAAGAGGATAAGTATCTCTTCCTCTACACCGCGGTGGAGGGAAGAAATGCTTATATCTGTGCACTTATCCCCAAAGAAACCATTGTTGGACAGACACGGGAGATCCAGAAGCTGTCTGTAGTCCTGACGGTTGCAGCCTGCATCGTAGCAGTACTGATGGGACTTCTTCTGGCAGGTGGCTATGGAAGGGCGATCAGGGATGTCCTGAAGAAATTAAAGAAGGTTTCCGGAGGAGATCTGACGGTAGAGATAACGACAGGGAGAAAAGATGAGTTCGGACTGCTTGCAGAAGGGGTTTCCCATATGGTAGGTCATATGAAGAAGCTGATAACAGGTCTTAAGGATGTAGATGGGGAGATTGCAGGAGCTTGTGAAAAGATGATCAGCGCCTCCGGAAGCTTCCTGGAGACTTCAAGAGGGATCCAGGGTGAAATCGGGGAGATCAATCAGGGAGTTGCAAGACTGGATGAAGAAGCAGCACTCTGCCAGGATCAGATGGATTCTCTTTCTGGACGTATCAGCATGGTTGGAGAAAATACCACACAGATCAGTGATCTTGCCAGAGAGGCAGAGGGTGGAATAGAAACAGGACGCAGTTCTGTTAATCATCTGAAGGAGAGCACAGGATCCACGACTAGAATTACAGGAAAGATCATAGGAACGATAGAGAAGCTGTCCGGACAGTCCAAGTCGATCTATAAGATCATAGAAACGATCAATGAGATCGCTGAACAGACAAATCTTCTGAGCTTAAATGCATCCATTGAAGCAGCCAGAGCCGGAGAAGCAGGTAAAGGCTTTTCAGTAGTGGCACAGGAGATCAGAAAGCTGGCAGATGAATCCGTACATTCCGCAGAAGAAATTGCAGGGATCGTATCAGAGATCGAGAGAAGCAGCCAGGAGGCAGCAGAGGTTGCGAGACAGGCAGAGAGCGTTGTGGAGGATCAGCAGAAGGCGGTAGAGCTGACTACGGAATCCTTTGACAGGATTGGAAAACAGGTTGAGGGTCTTCTGGGAGCATTGTCTGTGATCAATGAAAATGTAAAAAGCATGGAAGAAGGAAGAAATGCAACACTGGCTTCAATTTCGGCGATCAGTGCGATATCTGCACAGACAGCAGCAGGCTCCGCCAATGTAGCTCATTCAGCAGAAAGGCAGTTTGCCTCTGTAGAACAACTGGATGTGGCTGTAGAAGCATTGGAAGAAAAGGCAAATGAACTGAACCGGATTCTGCAGGAATTCATTGTATAACTGCAGATTATGACAAATATAATGAATATTGATTTTACTTATAACAAAGAATCCTGTATAATCATAAAGTAAAGAGCTCAGAGTAAACAGAAATCCGCGGATGCGGTTTTCTACATGAAAGTGAGGATATTTTTATGGTAAAAGCAGTTGTAGGTGCTAACTGGGGTGATGAAGGCAAGGGCAAGATCACAGATATGCTTGCAGCACAGGCAGATATTATTGTCCGTTTTCAGGGTGGAGCAAATGCAGGACATACGATCGTAAATGATTACGGTAAATTTGCATTGCATACGCTTCCGTCAGGTGTTTTTTATGGACATACGACCAGCGTGATTGGTAATGGTGTGGCACTGAACATCCCGATCCTGATAAACGAGATCAAGTCTATTACAGACAGGAATGTTCCGATGCCGAAGATCGTAGTTTCTGACAGGGCACAGATGGTAATGCCTTACCATATTTTATTCGACCAGTATGAAGAGGAGAGGCTTGGCAAGAAGTCCTTTGGCTCCACCAAATCAGGTATTGCTCCTTTTTATTCTGATAAATATGCAAAGATCGGTTTTCAGGTCAGTGAGCTGTTTGATGAGGCGCTGCTGAAGGACAAGGTGGTAAGGATCTGTGAACAGAAGAATGTTATCTTAGAGCACCTTTATCACAAGCCGGCTCTGCAACCGGAAGAGCTGCTTGCTACCCTGCATGAATATAAAGAAATGATCGAGCCCTATGTATGTGATGTATCTGTATTCCTTGATCAGGCACTGAAGGAAGGAAAGACCATCCTTTTAGAGGGACAGCTTGGTACACTGAAGGATCCTGACCATGGTATTTATCCTATGGTTACTTCATCCTCTACACTGGCAGCTTATGGTGCGATCGGTGCGGGAATCCCGCCGTATGAGATCAGACAGATCGTTACGGTATGCAAGGCATATTCTTCCGCAGTCGGAGCAGGCGCGTTTGTATCTGAGATCTTTGGAGATGAGGCAGATGAGCTGAGAAGACGTGGCGGTGATGGCGGTGAATTCGGTGCTACTACAGGTCGTCCGAGACGTATGGGCTGGTTTGACTGTGTGGCTTCCAAGTATGGCTGCAGACTGCAGGGAACAACCGATGTGGCATTTACCGTACTGGATGTACTTGGCTATCTGGATGAGATCCCGGTTTGTGTTGGCTATGATATCGATGGAGAGGTTACAACAGACTTCCCTGTTACCTATAAGCTTGAGAAGGCAAAGCCGGTACTGAAGAAGCTGCCGGGATGGAAATGTGATATCAGGGGAATTAAGAAATATGAGGATCTTCCGGAGAACTGCAGAAGGTATGTTGAGTTCGTAGAAGAGCAGATCGGATATCCGATCACTATGGTCAGCAATGGACCCGGCAGAGAGGATATTATTTACAGAGAAAGTCCTCTGCAGAAATAAAGATCAGAACGTGAAGGTGCACTGCAGATCCGGTATAAGGATCTGCAGTGCATTTTTTGAATAAGGACAGAGAGATGCAGAAAAAGAATTACCAGAAAATGCTGGATGAAATTCTGGCAGATAAAGAGAATTACGGAAAGAAGCTGCTGCTTCACAGCTGCTGTGCACCCTGCAGCAGTTACGTGCTGGAGTATCTGAGGGGATTCTTCAGGATCACAGTTTTTTATTATAATCCCAATATTACAGAGGAGCCGGAGTACCATAAGCGGGTAGAGGAGCAGAAGCGCCTGATCAGGGAATGGAACCGGAGGGAGGATGTGGGAAAGGAAGCTTTTCCTATTGAGATCATAGAAGGGGATTATGAGAGAGAGCTTTATTTTGAAAGAATAAAAGGACTGGAAGCCTGCAGAGAGGGAGGAGAGCGCTGCTTTGCCTGCTTTCTGCTCAGGCTTGAAAAGACAGCGGCACTTGGAAAAGAAAAGGGAGCAGATTATTTCACAACAACGCTGACCATCAGCCCTTTGAAAAATGCTCAGAAGATCAATGAGATCGGGGAGCAGCTTGCAAAGGAATATGGGATTTCCTTTTTGCCTTCCGATTTTAAAAAGAAAAACGGATACAAGCGGTCAGTAGAGCTGTCGGAAGAATACGGACTGTACAGGCAGGATTACTGTGGATGTATTTTTTCAAGGATGGAACGGGAAGAAAAAAAGCGTTCTTGTGAAAAAGCGTAAAGAATGCTAATATAAAAACAGTATGAACCGGAGGCATGGAAATGCGGACGGGAGAAAGGCATGGGATTAAGATAATGAAGAAATTTCTGGATCTGATATCGGAGGAGATCATGCAGGCATTTGAGGATGCCGGCTATGACAGAGAGCTTGGAAGGGTAACTCTTTCAAACCGCCCCGATCTTTGTGAATATCAGTGTAATGGAGCAATGGCAGGTGCCAAGAAGTATAAGAAGGCACCGGTCATGATCGCCGGGGATGTGGCAGCGAAAGCGGAAGGCAGTGAGCTGCTTGCAGAGGTGGCGGCCGTAGCTCCCGGGTTTTTAAATATCAAGGTGAAGGAATCAGCTGTCAGTGACTATCTGAAGAAAATGGCAGAAAGTGAAAGGTTTGGCCTGGAGCCCCCGGCAAAGAAGGAGAAGATCGTAATGGACTATGGCGGACCTAATGTTGCGAAGCCGCTTCATGTGGGACATCTTCGTTCAGCTGTCATCGGAGAAAGTATCAAGAGAATTGCCAGATATGCCGGTCATGAGGTGATCAGTGATATCCATCTTGGTGACTGGGGTCTGCAGATGGGGCTGATCATTACAGAGCTGAAGGAACGGAAACCGGAGCTTGTTTATTTTGATGAAAATTATACGGGAGAATATCCTGAAGAAGCACCTTTTACAATTTCAGAGCTGGAGGAGATCTATCCGACAGCAAGTGGTAAATCCAAAGAGGATCCGGCCTACAAGGAAAAGGCCATGGAGGCAACCTACAGGCTGCAGAATGGAGTGAGAGGATACAGGGCACTCTGGGAGCATATCATAAAAGTGTCTGTCACTGACCTTAAGAGAAATTATCAGAACCTGAATGTGGAATTTGATCTCTGGAAAGGTGAATCTGATGTCCATACCGTGATTCCGGGTATGGTGGAATACATGAAAAAAGAAGGCTATGCACATATGAGCGAGGGTGCGCTTGTCGTGGATGTCAAAGAAGACACCGATACCAAAGAGATCCCGCCCTGTATGATCCTGAAATCAGATGGTGCATCTCTTTATAATACGACAGACCTTGCTACCATTATGGAAAGAATGGAAAAGCTCCATCCGGATGAGATCATTTATGTGGTAGACAAAAGACAGGATCTTTATTTTGAACAGGTATTCCGCTGCGCAAGAAAGACAAAGCTGGTAGATAAGGATACTAAGCTGAAGTTCCTTGGTTTTGGAACTATGAATGGTAAGGATGGAAAGCCCTTTAAGACAAGAGAGGGTGGTGTCATGCGTCTGGAAACACTGATCTCTGAGATTAATGAAGAGATGTACAGGAAGATCACAGACAACAGGGAAGTGCCGGAGGCAGAGGCGAGGGAAACAGCGAAGGTAGTAGCTCTTTCAGCGATCAAGTATGGCGATCTTTCCAATCAGGCTTCCAAGGATTATATCTTTGATATTGACAAGTTTACCTCCTTCGAGGGAGACACAGGTCCCTACATCCTTTATACGATTGTCAGGATCAAATCTATTCTGAATAAGTATAAGGAGCAGGGCGGGAGCCTGGAAAATGCGGTTCTGCAAGAGGCAGTCAGCGAATCAGAGAAGGCGCTGATGCTGCAGATTACAAGGTTTAGCGCGATGATGGAAAATGCCTTTGAGGAGACAGCACCTCATAAGGTGTGTGCTTATATCTATGAGCTGGCCAATGATTTCAACAGATTTTATCATGAAACAAAGATCCTCTCAGAAGAGGATGAAAAAAAGAAGGCAGGCTTTATCGCACTCCTTGTTCTGACAAGAGATATTCTGGAAACCTGTATTGATGTACTTGGCTTCTCAGCACCGGAGAGAATGTAGGTGACATCTGAGGGAGGAAACAGTAGGTACATTTCACGTATAAGTCAGTTACAGATAAATTTCCGCACGGAAGACTTTTATAGTCTTCCGTTGCAGGGAGAGAAGAACCATTCCAGAATAGGAAAGCTTGAAATGAGGAATTTGCAGCTTGCCGGTTTACAGAAAAAGGAGATAATGCTATAATATAGCAAGTGCAGGAGAAGTCAGACGATTGTGAAGCACTGGCATATGAGTTTTCAAATATTTTATATTCCGCAGATATAGTTCATCGGTAGAACACCAGCTTCCCAAGCTGGGGAGGCGGGTTCGATTCCCGTTATCTGCTTGCTAAAACCCTTGAAAATCAAGGGTTTTTATTTTTCGTGTTGCATTTCGTGTTGCATTTTATCAAAGTGCTGCAGAGCCATGTCGTTATACTTCTGGGTATACTCTTCGATTGTTCCTCTGTTGTATTCCTTTAAGGTGGATAGGGACATGACATTGTTTTTCAATTCACAGTATTTGTCCAGAGCTTCTTTAAAGAGCATTTCTGGATTCCGACCCTTTGTCCTTTTGGAATAGGCAAATTCCGCGGCCATTAATTCCGCTTCCTTTTTGGTATCTTCAGTAAAGGATTCGTAATGCCTCTTTCCGTCCAAATCGGTGTAATCATACACCAGAACTCTCCATGCTCCTGACGGTAATTTTTGGGCCTTTGCCATAATATCATCCTCCTTTTGGGCATAAAAATGCCCGGTGCTTGTATTTTCACCGGGAAAATGATACAATTTCACTTGTGTAGGTGAGCTGTATCGGTTTTCCCGATATGGTTCCTGATCTGCTCTGGTACGCCAATACTGGGGCAGATTTTTATATAGTACGGATGTTTACAAATTATATTATTCTAGTCCACGAAGATTTTTCGCATTTTTAGATGTCACAACGGATGTTCCAGTTTGCTTTTCAAGATCTTCTCGAGCAGCTCTTGCAACAGCACCGCCCTTTTTGGCAACTTCTCTGCTTTGCTTTAACCCTTTGGGATTTTGGGCTTTTGAAATTTCGGTAGCTGAAGCCTCGGCAAGCATATTAAGAACTAATTCCATGTTAGACATATTATCACGGAGATTTTCCTTTTTTAAATCTTTATGCTTTTTATATTGTGCAACAGTCATATTTGCCCATGCTTCTGTAATGTCATTTGTAAGGATGCCATATTCCTTGCCCTCAATTCCGGATCTGTTCCATTCGTCTGTAAGATCTTTTCTTATTTCTATAGATTTTAAGCGCTGATTGATCCAAGAATCCGAATATCCCTGTTTCTTGTAAAATAGAAGGGCACGATCTATTGCTTGTTCGGGATCCATCATTTCATTCATGCGATCATTGCCAATGCTAGCCAGCCACAATTTGAACGGTTCAGCTTTGGGTGATGGAATAGACTGAATAATACGAAGCAGTTGCTCTGTATTGGCAACATCTGTTAATCTCATTTTTCCATCGGTGGCCTGCATTTTCAACTGTACACAATTTGTGTACGTTTCATTTCCCTCTTGATTTAACCTTGATTTAAGCATATTCCAATAATTTCTTGGATTTGAGCTATCGGTTAATATTGCAATGACATCAACAATAGAAAAGTACCATTCTTCTTCATCTTCATTCCAAGCTGTTCGGACACGCTTATCTTCAAATAGCTTTATAGTGGTGCTGATATCTTTTTCCTTGTTTTTAACCCTCTTTTTGAGTGCATCTAACTGTTCCTTAAATTCTTTTTCAGTCATTGGTGTTCCTTTCGTATACAAAATACTATTTATCTGTTTTTTTCAACAACACGGCGCATAGATTTTTCTGCTTTTATGTTTTGGTATTGGCGTACTGGGGCAGATTTTTATTTTGCTGAATTAATTAATGCGATTAATTTATTTCTAAAAAAGTTCACTAAAACTCCTCAGTATTATTCGTATATAAGTTATCACTTTGGATCTGATGAGGTATCATCTAAGCTTTCAGTCCAAGCCTTTACAGTTCTCTGGTAATTTATTTCATCAACCTTTTTCTCCCTGGAGATTTCCTCATCAAAAAAACTGTCAATCTTTTCATCTGTTTCGATATCAAGGTTTTCTTTTTTATTAACGAATAGCCAGATTTCTGCAATGAGCATAATGAAAGCATACCCTTTAAAAAGAAATATTGATAAAAGGAATATGGTAATTTCAACTAATAGATATATTAAGAGCTTTTTTCTTCCTGCACATTATCCATAAATCTATTGGCATCTCTGGGCTTGAATTTCTTTAGTTTTATTTTAGGAGTGGTAGCTTCCTGATAATAGTTATTGATCATTACTGTATTATCATTTCCCTTTATGTTTACTGTACTTTCTTTGGGAAGTTCTCTGCCACAGTATGAACAAAATCTTCCGGTAACTTCGGCACCGCAACTAGGCCATTCCATAGTTATATCTCCCTGTTATGTGCACAAGTTTCAATGTCTTGTACGTTTTTCTTCTCAAAATCTGTGTTTATGATATGGTTAAGTGCATGTATATACGCTTCTTGTTGTCTTTCATGGGACAGCCTAGAATTAAGGGATACAGTGTAGCTATCATCCCTGTTTTTAACAATCTGTTCACCAATAAGTACATCCATATCTATAAGTTGTGTATTAATATCCAATTTCATCACCTACTATTATATGTAGCACTTAAGCTGTCCCAAAATCAGGACTTACAAATTTTTATCAGTTTCCTGCTTGTAAAGATTCTTCATAAATTCCATATGTACTTTGAATCTTTCTGGAGGCATATTTCGCTTCATGTCGAAGAGGGAGCGCATATCTGGATCCTCGAACATTTCCTGTGCCATTTTAGCAGACTCTTCATTGAGATAGTAGCCAGTTGATTCTTCACCAGTCATAAGATAATCAACTGATACATTAAAGTATTCTGCAATTCTTTGCAAACGATCGTCTTTTATAGTAGCTGCTTTGGCAAGAGAGCCATTACTGAAACCAAGTTCCTTTTCTAAAGCCTTTATAGATGTGTGGTTCTTTGCGCAAAGGGCTCTAATTCTATCTATAGTAGCCATAGAGACTCCTTTCTTAACAAAAAAAGGTAGAAAAAAATCTACCAAAAAAGTATTGACAAAGTAGAACATCATCCACATAGTTTACTCATATGGTAGAAAAAGTTCTGCCACACAAAGATATTATAAAGAAAATGCTCATTATGTCTGGATAACATTATTGTAGATTATTTTCTATCATATGTCAACAGAACGGTAGAACAATTTCTTCGTATTTTATAGGAGGTGATAATTTGATATATGAAAAGGTGCTTAGTCTTGCTGCAGATAGAGGTATGAGTATATCGGAATTGGAGAAAAAAGCTGGGTTATCAAAGGCATCAATATCCAAGTGGAAAAAATCCAGTCCAACAGCAGGAAATCTTGGCAAAAACTTTTGCTTTCATCGAAGATTTTAGTTTTTCGAAGTCATGTTCAAGGTTTTCGGCTAGAATAAAAAGCATTTCTAGCTCTGGCTTTGTACAATATTTATCCACAGAAAGTATTTTGCCCTTATATTCCGATGGAATGATAAGCTTATCATTTTGCTTATCACCGATTCTGAGGATCCGTACCTGACCGGGATAGATATTCAATTCTGTTTTTACCTGTCCAGATGTCTTTATTTGCCTTGCGTGGTAAGGTGTTAATCCGAGCAGATCATCTTCAGTAAATTTTAGAAGATCATTTTCAAAAAGAATTCTTATGATTTCTTTTTCGTTTGGACCTTCGCACATGATCAGGAGTTTTTCCATACTTTCAACTCCTTTTTAAGCTGCATCAGTTCATCATAATTGACAGCGGTTTGAAATACATTATTATAAAACTGCCTGCTTTTTAGTAATTCCGGTCTGATATGGAATCCTTCGTACATATTGGTAAGATAAACCTTATCGTTGGACTTGGCGATATAGATATTGTCCTGCCGGCTAAAAAGATCCAGAAGCTCACAATAGTGTGTGGTGAAGATAAGCGTTGCATAGGAAGAATGTGAAAGTAGGAACAGCCTTGCGTCCGGTAAAGGATGGTATATATGGGATTCATACTCTTTGATCCGATCCGCAGGACACAGAAGTACAGGATCAGGAAAGCGGTATAGTATGGATCATCCTTTTCAAAAGTCTGTATAAAGCAGTCAAATTCATCCTTTGTCCTTAAATACGGGCATTTGTTTTCCCTCTTTCCATGTGCTGGCGGCGGTATGGTAAAAGAGAAAAAATAAAATTGCGTGTGTTATTATTTTGATTTTCTGTTGCTTAACGGGGGAAGGGTGGTATACTATACTTAACAAGAGAACCGAAAGCTAGATGAAGCCTAGCCGCCGGCAATTTAATGGTTACAAAAAGTAGCGCATCAGTTTACCAGACGAGAGCGCTACTTTTTGCGTTGTGTGTAAATAACAAGAGTTATAACAGCGCAAAGCATAATTACAAACTGGATCAGATCCTGATATGTAACCATTGGCACCAGCTCCTTCCGTATAGCGTCCGGCAGCTGACATATCGCCCCTTCGGTTCCCTTGGTAAATATATTATGTTATCAATGTGTGGGGACACCTGCCGGACAGGATGAAAGGACTGTATGGCAGAATCGAAACAGAAGTAAGAACAGGTATGTCCCGTGTAGGTAAAATGATTTCCAAAAGCAGGAAAAGTCGATAAATACTGATAAAACATGGCAATAAAGGATTTGTGCATATTGCTATGTAAATTCCAATCCAGGAGGTCAAACAGCTGGTATATCCTGTCGAATGGTGGTAAAATAGATTCATTCCTGAGGAAAGAGCAGATGAGTGATTCAGATAGATTCTGAGTGACAGGGTAGGGAGAAACAGAAAATGAAACGAAACGGAAATATCAGTGAGTCAGGGAAAATGCTGATCCTTGGTATAGGGATTTTGCTGATTCTTGCAATCATAGTGATTGTGCTGGTTGTCCGGATGAAGGATGATGTCAGGAAAAGGGATGCTGTTGTGGAGATACTGCAGCAGGAAGTCCCGGAGGACAGTGAAGGACAGGCGGAATCCGGTAGTGAAACGGAAGATGACAGGTTAGAGGATGAGACAGCACTGGCATCAGATGATAAAGCACAGAATGATGGCAGTGTGCAGGTAGGAGCACTTGAGGATGAAGAGGATCCGCAGGAGCAGAAAGCGGCCGAAAATGCTGGAGGCATTGCTGTGGCGATAACCCAGGGAGCCGAAAATACGGTACCAAAGTCAGCAGACGAAACCGGTCAGCAGTCCATGGGGATCGATGTATCCAAGCATCAGGGAAACATCGACTGGGCGAAGGTGAAGGCTTCCGGTGTGGAATTTGCCATGGTACGTGTGGGATACCGGGCGAAAAGTACAGGGCAGCTTTATGAAGATCCTACTGCCAGATATAATCTGCAGGAAGCGCAGGCAGCAGGGATCAGGCTTGGGGCATATTTCTTTTCCAGTGCGGTGACGGAGGAGGAAGCCAGAGAAGAAGCCAGGTTTACAACAGACCTGATAGCAAAGTATAAAATTACCTACCCGGTAGCCTATAACTGTGAAGGATTTCAGGATGCAGGGAATAGACAGTATGCGCTGAGTCAGACAGAACGTACAGGTCTTGCCTGTGCATTCCTTGATGAAGTGGCAGCGGCAGGATATACGCCTATGTTCTATGCGTCAAGAAACGAGCTTGCAGGAAATGCAAGCTGGGATACGGATATCCTTGCATCCAGATATAAGATCTGGCTTGCCTGGTATCCAAGTGTTATGACAGAGCAGGCTGATTATTCCGGCAGCTACGCCATGTGGCAGTATACCTGTCAGGGAACGGTAGATGGAATTTCGGGAAAGACAGATATAAATACTGCTTACTTCAGCTATACGAAGGAAGCAGAGGCAAAGGACGATACTCCTGCAGAGAGGGTGACGGTGAATCCTGAGGTAGGGATTAATTTTACAGAGGTCAATGAGACTGTGACAGCCAAGCAGGAAACCAATCTGAGGACAGAGCCGAGCACGGCAAGTGATGACACGATCGTAGGTAAGCTGACCCACGGAGATACAGCGACACGGACCGGCATTGGACATAATGGCTGGTCGAGGGTGGTCTATCAGGGACAGACCCTGTATGCAGTAACCAGCTACCTGACAACGGATATGGAGGACACCGGTCAGCAGGCACCGCCGCAGGGACCGGTCTATACGCCTGCGGGAGATCAGGTGACAGCCAAGCAGGAAACCAATCTGAGGACAGAGCCGAGTACGGCAAGCGATGACACGATCGTGGGTAAGCTGCACAATGGAGAGGCTTTGACAAGGATTGCAACTGGAGACAACGGCTGGTCACAGCTTGAGTATAACGGACAGACGGTATATGCAGTCAGCAGTTATCTGATGCCTGCTGGCTGAGAAAATAGAAAACAGACAAGGAGAGACAGATTATGTGGGCTTATGAAAGTGTATTTTATCAGATTTATCCTTTGGGATTTTGCGGAGCACCCTTTGAAAATGACGGAGTGCTGACACACAGGATCAAAAAGGTGGAAGAGTGGATTCCTCATATGAAAAGACTGGGGATCAATGCCATTTATTTTTCACCTGTTTTTGAGTCTGATACGCATGGCTACAATACAAGGGATTATAAGAAAATTGATGTCAGGCTTGGCACCAATGAGGATTTTAAGGAAGTGTGCGACAAGCTGCATGAAAATGGGATCAGGGTTGTGCTGGATGGCGTATTCAATCACGTTGGAAGGGGATTCTATCAGTTTCAGGACGTTATTAAAAACAGGGAGAATTCTCCTTATCTGAACTGGTTTCACATCAATCTTTCTGGTAATTCAGGTTATAATGACGGACTCTGGTATGAGGGCTGGGAAGGCAATTATGACCTTGTGAAGCTGAACCTGCAGAATAATGAAGTAGTGGAGCATATCCTGGACGCAGTGAAGTACTGGATCGATACCTTTGATATTGACGGACTTCGGCTGGATGTGGCATATTGCCTGGATGAGAACTTTGTCAGAAGGCTGCGCAGCTTTACCGACAGCCAGAAACAGGATTTCTTCCTGCTTGGGGAGATGCTGCATGGAGATTATAACAGACTGATGAATGATGCCATGCTGCATTCTGCTACCAATTATGAATGTTATAAGGGATTGTACTCCAGCTTTAACAGCATGAATATGTTTGAGATCATTCATTCTCTTTTAAGACAGTTCGGTCCGGAAAACTGGACCCTTTATAAGGGAAAACATCTGCTTTCCTTTGTAGATAATCATGATGTGACAAGAGTGGCAAGTATTCTGCAGAATGATAAGCATCTGCCACTGATCTATGCACTCTGCTTTGGTATGCCGGGAATCCCTTGTGTCTATTATGGAAGTGAATGGGGAGAGAAGGCAGACAAGAGTGAAGGGGATCCGGCACTGCGCAGGTGCTTTGATGCCCCGGTATTTAATGAGCTGTCAGAGTGGATCTCCAGGCTGGCAGAGGCAAAGAAGCATTCTGCTGCATTGAATTATGGAGATTTCAGATCTGTGCTGCTGACAAACAGACAGTGCATCTTTGAAAGAAAGACGGATGGAGAAAGAGTACTGGTAGCGATCAATGCAGATGGGGAACCGTTTACGGCGCATTTTGATGCAGGATGCGGTACGGCTGTTGACCTGATCACGGGACAGAACCATGATTTTGGTGGAGGAAGTGAACTGCCTCCATACAGCGCTTATTTCTGGAAAATGGAGCGTTAGACGTAAGCCGGGATACCGCAAGAGAGGATCAGGGATTTAGAGAAAAGACAGTAATTGGAAGGAAAAATGGGGTCAGGAACAGTGATCAGTGAAGGACTGATGGATCAGATGATCCGTATCATAAAGGAGGGCGGAGAGATTATTCTCTCCGCCCGGCATATCGGAGAGACGGTGACAACCAAGGAGGGCAAGGGTAATTTTGTCACAGCATATGATAAGAAAGTACAGGCATTTTTGTTTGAAAGACTGGGAGAGCTTTTGCCGGAAGCTGTTTTTGTCGGAGAAGAGGAGGAAAGCCATCCGGATGTCAAAAATGGCTATGCCTTTATCATTGACCCTATTGATGGCACTATGAATTTCATGAAGGGATACCGCAGAAGTGCCATTTCAGTCGGACTTCTTAAGGAGGGGGTGCCCTGTGCCGGAATTGTATATAATCCTTATGCCGGTGAAGTATTCAGTGCCATCAGGGGAAAGGGAGCATTTCTGAACGGAAACAGGATCCATGTAGCAGATGAAGGCCTGTCAGAGCAGCTTGTCCTGTTTGGAACATCCCCATATGATCAGGAGCTTTATGAAAGGACGTTCCGGATCTGCTATGCACTGTTTCAAAAATGTCCGGATATCAGACGAAGTGGATCGGCAGCCATTGATCTGTGTGATGTAGCCTGTGGGAGAGCCGGACTTTATTTTGAACTGATGCTCAGTCCCTGGGATTATGCGGCTGGCTGCCTGATCCTGGCGGAGGCAGGGGGAAAAGCTGTCACACAGGAAGGAAAGGTGCTTACCTTTGATCAGAAGAATAGCGTAGTGGCAGGAAGCATACTTACAGTAAAGGAGGCTCTTTCCTGTATGAAGGAATAGGAAGGGCAGAGGAGACAGAATGGAATACACAGTTTATCAGCTTGCTTTTTTCTTTTTTATTTATTCCTTTGCAGGATGGTGTATCGAGGTCTGTTGTGCAGCCATCCAGAAGCGGAAGTTTGTAAACAGGGGATTTGTAAATGGACCTTTGTGTCCGATTTATGGCTCAGGAGCAGTATTATTTGCTGTATTTTTGCCGGAGCTTAAAGAGGCTCCTTTCTTCCTGTTTCTGGCAGGTGCAATTCTGGCCTCCATCCTGGAATTTACGACAGGGGCGCTGCTTGAAAAGCTGTTCCACAGAAAATGGTGGGACTATTCCAATATCAGGTGGAATTATGAAGGATACGTGTGTCTGCCGTTTTCACTGGGCTGGGGTGTATGTGCCGTTGTTTTAAATATGTTCCTGAATCCACTGCTGGTTAAGCTTCTTAGAATAATGCCAAGGCTTCTGATGGTGATCATTATGATCGCCCTTACGGTGGCTCTTGTGCTTGATACAGTGGGAACCACACTGGCGATCCGTGGTCTGCAGAAGAGGCAGGTTCAGCTTGCAGAGTTTACGGAAGGTGTCAGCCAGGTATCAAAGCTTCTGGAAAATGCTATTACCAGACGGATACAGAAGCGTATGGACAAGGCATTTCCGATGCTGGAAATACCGAAGATCAAGAGACAGAAGAGAACGAAGGAAAAGGAAACTGTATTTGCTGAGGGATGCAGCTTTTATAAGCTGGTCAGCCTGTTTTTTATTGGTGCATTCCTCGGAGATATTACGGAAACAATTTTCTGTCTGATCACAGCAGGAAAACTGATGAGCAGGAGCAGTGTTGTATATGGTCCCTTCAGTATCGTATGGGGACTTGGCTGTGCGTTTCTGACAGCGATCCTTTACCGGATAAGGAATAAGAATGATTCCTATATATTTATTGCAGGAACACTTCTTGGCGGTGTCTATGAATATATCTGCAGTGTGTTTACGGAGCTTGTTTTTGGAACGGTATTTTGGGATTACAGCAAATTTGCCTTTAATCTGGGAGGCAGGATTAATCTGCTCTACTGTTTCTTCTGGGGAATTGCGGCAGTTGTATGGATGAAGCTGCTGTACCCGAGACTTTCTGCCTGGATTGAGAAAATTCCCATGAAAGCAGGTAAGATCATCTGTACAGTAATGCTGGTATTTATGATTTTTGACTGCCTGCTGTCAGCAATGGCACTGGACAGATACACAGAGCGGAACACGACAGGAAAACAGGCACAGAATGAAGTGGAGAGCTTTCTGGATGAGCATTTTGGGGACGAAAGAATGGAGCGGATCTATCCAAATGCTAAGATCGTGGATTGAAATTTAGGAAAACGGGTTCCTGGAAATCAGAATATGATTTCGGGAGCCTGTTTTTTTGTATAAGCTGTTGACAAAACAATATTATATATCGTATAGTATGAGATAGAAAATATATTATACGGTATATAATATTATAAAAATATATATGATTGCTGCTGCAGGCAACTGATGTGAGGAAGGGAACTGTAAGCTGCATCAAAGCATAGGGAAAGGAGAGAGGGCATATGGTTTTTAATACAGGAGCAGCGCTTCTGGATGCCATTGTACTGGCTGTTGTTTCAAGATCGGCAGAAGGGGCTTATGGCTATAAGATCACGCAAGAAGTAAGACAGGTTATTGAATTATCAGAGTCAACGCTTTATCCGGTACTGCGGAGGCTGCAGAAGGATGAATGTCTGGAGGTTTACGACATGGAATGCGCAGGACGGAACCGGAGATATTATAAGGTAACCGAAAAGGGAAGAAGTCAGTTAAATCTGTATGAGAGTGAATGGTACCGTTATGCGGCCAGAATTAATAGTATTTTCGAGGGAGGAGTAAAGTAATGGGCAGATGGGAGTTTATGAGAAAACTGGAGGAGCTGCTTTCCGATATATCACCCAGTGAAAGGGAAGAAGCCCTTCAGTATTATAATGATTATTTTAATGATGCAGGCAGGGAAAATGAGAAGGAAGTGATCAAAGCGCTTGGCTCTCCGGAGGAGGTAGCGGAGATCGTCAGGTCAGGACTTATGGATGACCCGGATAAGGGAGAATTTACCGAAAACGGATTTGCCAGCCGGCAGAAGGCAGTACGACAGAATGAGATCATTCAGTCAGAGAAGGTGGAAGGCAGCCGTGAAGCAGGGCAGGAAGAGGAACAGGGAACCTGCAGGGGGAGCCAGAATGGAGCGGCTCAAAATACAGGCAGCTTTGCAGAAGAAAAAACAGAAGGCGGAAAAGAAAAGGAGGGGCTTCCGACCTGGGCAATCGTGCTGATCGTGATTGCCTGTGTTGTTTTATCACCGGCTATTCTTGGAATCGGCGGTGGGGCATTAGGTGTACTGGCTGGTATTATTGCAGGGATCTTTGGTATTGTGATCGGTATCGCGGCAGCCATGGTGGCTTTATATGCAGCAGCTGTTGGCCTTGTAGTGTTTGGAATTGTTGCCCTTTTTGAAACACCACTGATTGGAATTGGGCTGATCGGCGGCGGACTTCTGTGTGCCGGACTTGGTGTATTGTTTATGATCCTTACAGTGCTGATCTTCCGGGAAGGCATCCCGGCACTTATCAAAGGATGCAGGGCATTGTGGAAAAAGATAACAGGAAAGAAGGAGGAGTGCAGGGCATGAGAAAGTTTTATAAAGGGAGTCTTATCACGGCAGCCTGTCTGATCGGGACGGGGCTTATCCTTACTGCGGCCGGAGGTGCTGCCGGTATTCACGAAGCATATGGGATATTGAATAATGAAGCTATAGACTTGGAAATCATTGATCACTGGGATATGGCAGATGATATGGGTGAGACCGGAAATACAACAGGGGATGAAAGTATGCTGAATAATACAGAGGTCTTTATTGCAGAGAATGTGGATCAGCTGGCGGTTGATGTGGGAGCCTGCAAGCTTGTTGTGAGGGAAGAGCAAATGGAGCAGGAACAGATCCGGGTTTCCTATACGGGAAATGCAAGGATCAAATGTGAGATGGATGGAGATGAGCTGATAGTAAAGGGGTATCAGAGAAAATTCTGGCTCATTTCTGGAAATAGAAGAGCTCCGGAGATTGTGATCACCATACCGGAGGGAAAAAAGCTTTCTGAAATGGAACTGAAGACAGGAGCAGGGCAGGCTGAGATCTATGATCTTAAGGCAGATGAGATCAGTATAGAAGCAGGAGCAGGGGAAGTCATTATGAGTCAGGTGGCAGCAAAGGAAATAAGAATGAAAGCCGGCGCTGGCTCTCTGGAAGCAGAAAAGATGGACGTGAAGGATATAGAGGTTTCTGTAGGGATTGGGAGCTTCAGCTATGAAGGAAAAGCGCCGGAGGAACTGGAAGCAGACTGCGCTATGGGAGAGATTGTCATGAAGCTTTCTGGAAAAGAAAGTGATCACAGCTACAGTGTCCGCTGTGCAGCAGGAGAGGTAAAGATCGGAGACCATACCAGCTCCATGCTGGCAACAGAAAGGTATATTGATAATGGTACCGGCAGTGAATATTCTGTAGACTGCAGTATGGGCAGCATCAGCATAACCTTTACAGGAGAATAATCAGAGCCGGTATATGGATGATCAGTCGTTCTTTTCCTTGGAAAGGGTGAAGAACAGTCCGGCCTTCTTGAGGGCAGGACGGAGCGCCATATAAATAAGTACAGATACGATCGTGGAAGTAACGGCATTGATGGAGGTAGCGGTTACATTCCAGGCAAGAGTCAGCTCGGCGGCAGGCTTTCCAAGGATCAGAAGCTTATAGAAGTAACCGATCAGGGGATCAAAGATTACATTGAAAAGAAGTCCGGCAACGGAAGCTAAAATGGTCCACTTCAGTACCTTCTTCTTATCGGCTTCAATGGAAATCCTGCCGATCTTATGTGCCACAAGACCGGTGATCAGACCGATGCAGAGCTTTAAAAGGAAGGTTTTGGGAGCATATACGATATAAACAGGATCCAGAAGATCACCAATAGTCATACCGATGGCACCGCCAAGTCCGCCATAAAATCCGCCGATCAGGAGAGCACCTAGAACACATACGGCATTGCCAAGGTGTATGGAAGTAGCATCACCGCCGGGCAGAGGGATCTTGATCTGCAGAAAAGTGAATACTACATAGGACAATGCGGCCAAAAGGCCGGTAAACGCAATTTTCAGGGCTGTTTGATTTTTCATAATAGATTCCTCCAGTAAATTGTGATATATATTTCTTATGATGCTCAGTATAATAGAATCTGGTATTTAAAAAAGTGCCAGATAAAAACTTTTTAATAATACCAATTGCAAGAAAAGGTGGGTTATTACAGAATAAATGGAAGAAAATAAACAGAGCAGAGGAAAATCGCTAATAGAGACAGCACAGGGAATGGGACTCAGTGGCAGTACCCTGAAGATCATAGCTGTGCTGTCCATGATTGTGGATCACTGGTGCTATCTGTTTGCGGAGCAGGGAACAGATATTTATGAAATCGGGCGTATGTGGATCGGACGGGTGGCTTTTCCGATTTTCTGTTTCCTTCTGGTAGAAGGGTTTCAGAAGACAGGGTGCAGGAAGAGGTATGGGCTGAGGCTGCTTTTGTTTGCTTTCCTTTCGGAGATTCCCTTCGATCTGTTCCGTTATGGAAAGGTGTTTTCTATGGAGGGCTGTAATGTTTTTGTTACTCTGTTTCTTGGTTTCCTGCTGATGGCGGTTACCAGGTGCGTGGTGGAGGGGGAAGTGGGTGAAGCTTGGAAGGCTGTTTACAGACTGCTCGCTCTTTTGATGGCGGTGGGTGCAGCATATCTGATCCACAGTGACTACAGCTTTTATGGTGTGATCTCCATATATATTCTTTACATATTCCGATACCAGAGGCATCAGCAGCTCGTGATGGGCGCTCTCTCATTTCTCTATGAGCCAACAGCTCTTGCAGCCTTTGTCCCGATCGCCTTTTATCATGGCAGGCGCGGACTTAAGGTCAAATATTTCTTTTATTTTTTTTATCCCATTCATTTACTGGTGCTGTATCTGGCATCACAGCTGCTGCAAGGATAAGTCAGATGGAAAGGTCAAATATAAACAGATTCTAAAGAATTATAAAAAAAGTGGAATCTGTTTGACATCTGATATTTATCCTGCGTATAATATCAAAAGTTAATTAGTTAAATGTTAAATAATTAATTATAAGAAGGGAGGTATGTAACGTGAAAGACGATCGGAGCAGGAGCATATGTCTGCTTCAGACAATCAACAGAAATATGAGACGCTGTGTGGAAAAGAAGGTGGCTGGAACCGGTGTGTTCAGGAGCCAGCATAGGCTGCTTATGACACTTGGAAATCATCAGGACTGTTCCCAGACAGAGCTGGCAGAAAAGCTGGAAATCTCACCGGCGGCCGTTGCAGTATCCCTGAAGAAGCTGGAAAAATCCGGTTATATCAGCAGGCAGTGCGACAGCAGGGATAACCGTGTGAACCAGATCGTGATCACCGAAAAAGGGCAGGATATGATCCGCAGAAGTGTGGAATATTTCCGGGAGATTGATGAAAATATGCTAAAGGGTTTTTCAGAACAGGAAATTCAGGAACTGAACGGACTGCTGACAAGGATGCAGCAGAACGGAGAAGCCTATTACCAGAGCCTGGATCACAGTGAATGAGAGAAGAGGCAGCAGGGAATGGAACTGGCGGTGAGCATAAAGACGACAGAAACGCATGGTTCAGATGTGTGCCTGTAGGAGCTTCAGGATAAGAAAAAAAGAGGAGATGGAAGAATGAAAAGATACTGGAAGTATATAAAGCCATATTTACCGGCATTTATATGCGGACCTCTGCTGATGATCGTGGAAGTCATCGGAGAGGTGTTTTTGCCGAAGTTTATGGCAAATATCATTAATATCGGAGCTGCAAACCAGAATGTACCCTATATCATCACTATGGGGATCGTCATGGTAGTGACGGCTCTTCTGATGATGATGGGAGGAATCGGCGGTGCTTACTTTGCAGCCAAGGCGGCGATCAGCTTTGCAGCAGATATCAGGAAGGATACCTTTGAGAAGGTACAGAAATTTTCCTTCGCCAATCTGGATCAGTACAATACCGGTTCACTGGTAACCAGACTGACCAACGATGTAACCCAGGTACAGAACCTGATCAATATGGCACTCCGTATGATGCTCCGGGCGCCTGGTATGCTGATCGGGGCGCTGATCATGGCATTTATGATGAACAGAGAGCTGGCAGCAGTGATCCTTGTAGTGATCCCGATCCTTGTGATCCTGATCGGAATTGTGATCAAAACAGCATTTCCCAGATTTACCATCATGCAGAAAAAGCTGGATACGCTGAATTCCACGATCCAGGAGATGCTGACAAATGTCCGTGTGATCAAGTCCTTTGTCAGGGGAGATTATGAGGAGGAGAAGTTTTCAAGAGCCAATGAGGATCTGAAGAAATCCAGCTTAAGTGCCTTTAATGTAGTGATCCTGAATATGCCGATCATGATGCTGATGATGAACCTGACGACTCTTGGTGTGGTATGGTTTGGCGGAAAGCAGATCCTTGTCGGCAGGATGCCTGTTGGTGACCTGACAGCCTTTACTACTTATATTGTACAGATATTGATGTCCCTGATGATGCTTGCCATGGTGCTTCTGCAGAGCTCAAGAGCCGTGGCATCCCTGCACAGGATTACAGAGGTGCTGGATGCCAGGATAGATCTGACAGATGAAAACAGCGCTCAGAAGGATAAGAGGGTAGAGAATGGAACCGTAGAGTTTAAGGATGTTTCCTTCCGTTATTATAAAGAAAACAAGGAGCCTGTCCTTTCCCATATCAATTTCAAAATAGACAGCGGTAAGATCCTTGGCATCATCGGTTCTACGGGAAGTGGCAAAACCACACTGGTACAGATGATCCCAAGGCTTTATGATCCGGATGAAGGAGAAGTTCTGGTTGACGGGGTCAACGCCAAAGAGTACTCGCTGGAGCATTTGAGAGAGGGCGTTGGAATGGTACTGCAGAAGAATGTACTTTTCTCAGGAACGATCCGTGAAAATCTCATGTGGGGAGATGAAAATGCTTCTGAGGAAGAGGTGGAAAAGGCGGCAGCTGCTGCGCAGGCAGGCTTTGTCAGAGACTTTACAGAAGGCTATGAAACAGAGCTTGGACAGGGCGGTGTCAATGTATCCGGCGGTCAGAAGCAGAGACTCTGTATTGCAAGGGCACTTCTTAAGAAGCCAAAAATCCTGATCCTGGATGATTCTACCAGTGCGGTAGATACGGCAACAGAAGCAAAGATCAGAGAAAGCTTCTCCGGACTTTTAAAGGAAACAACAAAGATCATTATCGCACAGAGGATCACTTCTGTCATGGAAGCGGATGAGATCCTTGTGCTAGATGAAGGTGAGATCGTGGGAAAGGGTGCGCATGAGGAGCTGCTTAAAACCTGCGAGGCTTATCAGGAGATTTATTATTCACAGATGGATAAGGAGGCGAGCGGTCAGTGAGGGAAGAAAAGCTTGATTATCTGAAGAAAAAATATGAAAGCCGCCTGAATCCGAAAAATGAGGAGGATATGCTAGGCGGTATGCCAGGAGGCGCACCTGGCGAACGGAGAGCTGGACGGAATGGAGCCAGACAGGGAATGGGCGGAAAGCCCAAGAACCTGAAAAAGACAATAGGAAGACTGCTTTCCTATATTTCCCACGAAAAGGGAAAGCTGTTTCTTGTATTTTTCTGTGTGATCGCAGGAACAGCAGCAAATCTGGCAGGCTCCTATATGCTCCGCCCTATCATCAATGGACTGACGTCTGAGAACGGAAGCGTGGCATTTCTGCTAAAGGGTGTCCTTGTGATGCTTATGATCTATCTGGTCGGAACACTGGCGCAATATATGCAGCAGAAGATTATGATCGGTATTTCCCAGAATGCGATCCAGAAACTGCGTAATGAGCTGTTCCAGAAGATGCAGAAGCTGCCGGTCAGATATTATGATACCAATAACCACGGCGATCTGATGAGCCGCTTCACCAATGATGTGGATGCAGTAGGGGAAATGCTGAATAATACTGTAGTACAGATGATCTCTGGTCTGATCAGTATCATCGGAACCTTCAGCCTGATGCTGTATACCAATGTATGGCTGACACTGATCACAGTTGTGATGATCCCTCTGATGCTGCAGGCAGTAAAGAAGATCGGAAGCATGAGCCGGAAGTATTACCGTGCACAGCAGGCTGCACTTGGTACCCTGAACGGTTATATTGAAGAGACTGTAACCGGACAGAAGGTTGTCAAGGTATTCTGCCACGAGGAAGAGGCAAAGGAGGAGTTCGATTACCTGAACACTGATCTTCGTGGAAAACAGATCAAAGCACAGTTTTTTGGTGGTATCATGGGACCTGTGATGGGAAATATGGGGCAGGTAAGCTACTCCCTGACAGCATGTATCGGTGGTATCCTCTGCGTACTGCGTGGCTTTGATATCGGTGGACTGACTGTGTTTGTAAACTATTCCAGACAGTTCTCAAGACCGCTGAATGAGATCGCCATGCAGGTCAACACGATCTTTTCCGCACTGGCAGGTGCAGAGAGAGTCTTTGCAGTAATGGATGAAGCACCGGAAGCAGAAGATGCGGCAGCTGCCATTGCCATCAGAGAAGAGGGAGAAGGCTTCTGCTATGTGATCCCAAAGACGAATGCTGCAGCAAAGGATCAGAGGATCATGACAGATATCCTGCGCGAGGATGCAGAGTATTATTATAAGAAGGTAAACGGTGCCGTTACCCTGGAAGATGTAACCTTTGGCTACAATCCGGACAAAACGATCTTAAAGCATGTGTCCCTGTATGCAAAGCCGGGACAGAAGATTGCCTTTGTAGGATCTACAGGGGCAGGAAAAACGACGATCACCAATCTGATCAACCGCTTCTATGATATTAACGAAGGCAGTATTACTGTTGATGGCATTCCAGTAACAGCGATCAGGAGAGATGACCTGAGAAGAAGTATCGCCATGGTGCTGCAGGATACACACCTCTTTACCGGAACAGTGAGAGAAAATATCCGTTATGGACGGCTGGATGCCACAGATGAAGAGGTAGAGCAGGCTGCGAAGACGGCCAGTGCCCATTCCTTTATCAAGCGCCTGGAAAATGGATATGATACCTTGCTGGAAGGAGATGGCGCAAACCTAAGCCAGGGACAGAGACAGCTTATCAATATTGCAAGAGCTGCCATTTCCAAAGCACCGATCCTGATCCTGGATGAGGCAACCAGCTCTGTTGATACCAGAACCGAGAAGCATATTGAAAAGGGAATGGACAGACTGATGGCACAAAGAACCACCCTTGTGATCGCACACAGACTTTCTACCGTAAGAAATGCAAATGCCATCATGGTACTGGAGAATGGTGAGATCATTGAACGTGGTGACCATGAGGATCTGCTTGCACAGAAGGGGCGCTATTACGAGCTGTATACGGGTCTGTCTGAGCTGAGCTAAGTATTATATGCAGACAGGCTTTGACAAATATAGCCCGTGTGCGGTAAACTGAATTTAATTTATGGACTGCCCTTCTGCGGACTGTAGAAGGGCATACGTTTTATCGGGAGGGGAAACGATGTTTATTGAAAACAAAATACTGATTGGCAGATCCGGGGAAGAAAAGGTATTTATCTATCCCCAAATGGCAAACCGCCACGGTATGATCGCGGGTGCTACGGGAACCGGTAAGACTATTACCTTAAAAGTACTGGCAGAGTCCTTCAGCGACTGTGGTGTTCCGGTCTTTCTGGCAGACGTGAAGGGTGACCTTGCAGGTATGTGTCTTGAGGGGGAAAACAGTGAGAATATCAGAAGCCGTGTAGAAAAGCTTGGTCTTTCTGAACTTGGATTTTCCCTGAAAAAGTACCCAGTCAATTTCTTTGATATTTATGGAGAGAAGGGTATGCCTCTTCGTACGACAGTATCTGAAATGGGACCGCTCCTGCTGTCACGGATCCTTGATCTGAATGACACCCAGACGGATATCCTGACTGTCATCTTTAAGATCGCAGATGATCAGGAGCTGCTTCTGATCGATACCAAGGATCTGAAAGCCATGCTGCAGTATGTGGGTGACAATGCAAAGGAGTTTTCCCTGACCTATGGCAATATTTCCAGGCAGAGCCTCGGAGCCATTATCAGGGCGATCATCGCACTGGAGGCAGAGGGAGCAGAGCTCTTCTTTGGGGAGCCGGCATTAGATATCAGGGACTGGCTGAGTACAGACAATACAGGACGTGGCAGGATCCAGATCCTGGATTGTCAGAAGCTCATTGGACGTCCTGCCATGTATGCCACCTTCCTGCTCTTTATGATGTCTGAGCTGTTTGAAACACTGCCGGAAACAGGTGATGCAGAAAAGCCGAAAATGGTCTTTTTCTTTGATGAAGCCCATATGCTTTTTAATACAGCGCCAAGGGTACTGCTTGAGAAGGTGGAACAGATGGTGAAGCTGATCCGTTCTAAGGGGGTCGGCATTTACTTTGTAACCCAGAGTCCCAAGGATATTCCGGATGGCGTGCTTGCCCAGCTTGGCAATAAGATCCAGCATGCCCTTCATGCCTATACACCGGCAGAGCAGAAGAAGGCGAAGGCAGCTGCAGCATCCTTCCGGGAAAATCCGGAGTTTGATACTTATGAAACATTGACAAGCCTTGGAATTGGAGAAGCACTGATCTCTGTGCTGGACGAAGAAGGGATCCCGACTGTAGTGAAGAAATGTAAGATCCTGCCGCCCCAGAGCCGGATGGGTGCCATTACGGATGCAGAGAGAGAAAGGGAGATCAGAGAGAGCCTTCTTTACAGCAAATATGAGGAAAATTTTGACAGGGATTCTGCTTATGAATTCCTGCAGAGAAAATCACTGACAGATGCAGCAGAAGCGCAGAAGGCAAAAGAAGAGGCTGAGGCGAAAAAGCTTCAGGCGAAGGAGGAAGCAGCTCTTCAGAAGCAGAAGGAAAAGGAAGCGGAGCGCCAGAGGAAGAGAAGAAGATCTGCAGTCAATCAGGTGGCAGGCAGTGCGGCCGGGACAATAGGAAGAGAGATCGGGAATACTCTTGGCAAATCCGTAGGTGGCAGCTTTGGGAAGAAGCTTGGGGGTAATGTAGGAGCCTCCCTTGGGAGGGGGCTGATGAAGACTCTGTTTAAAATGTAAGATAAAAAGAAAAGGGAAAACGGCAGCGGTTCTGCAGAGAAGCAGAAGACACTGCCGTTTTCTGTATTCTCTCGTTTACAGGATAAATGCGCTGTGCTATAATCAGAAGAAAATAAGCATAGTATACCGATAGGAATTATGTATATAAAGGAGGATGAACAAAATGGAAGATGGAATTACAAGAGACGAGGCTTTTGCCCTGTTAAAAAAGTATAATAAGGAGCCCTTTCATATCCAGCATGGTCTGACCGTAGAAGGTGTTATGCGCTGCTTTGCCAGGGAGTGCGGCTACGGAGAGGAAGAAGAGCATTGGGGTATAGTAGGACTTTTGCATGATATTGATTTTGAACAGTATCCGGAGCAGCACTGTATCAAAGCACCGGAGCTGTTAAGGGCAGCAGGTGTGTCTGAGGATATCATCCATTCTGTCTGCAGCCATGGCTATGAGCTTACCGTAGATATCAGACCGGAGCACGAGATGGAAAAGGTGTTGTATGCGGTAGATGAGCTTACAGGTCTGATCGGTGCGGCAGCATTGATGAGACCCTCTGGCAGTGTACAGGATATGGAGCTGAAATCCCTGAAGAAAAAGTACAAGAGCAAGGGCTTTGCAGCGGGCTGCTCCAGAGAGGTTATCGAAAAGGGGGCAGAGATGATGGGAATCCCACTGGATGAACTGTTGACAAGGACACTGGAGGCTATGAGGAGCTGTGAGGCGGATGTTGCAGAGACCATGAAAAAGGAAGAGGCATAAAGAAAAAGCATAAGGGAGAAGAACACAATGGAATATACAGTAGAAACAAGATGTCTGCATCTTGAAGAAGAAAAGAATAAGGATAAAGATTTTGGGTCAGTCAGTTTTCCTATTTACCAGACGGCAACCTTTGCCCACTACGGGGTAGGAAGAAGCACCGGCTATGATTATACGAGACTGCAGAATCCAACGAGAGAGCAGCTTGAAAGGATTGTGGCTTCACTGGAGGGCGGTTGTGATGCCATTGCCTTTGCCAGCGGTATGGCAGCCATTGCTACTCTTATGGAATGCTTTAAGCCTGGCGATCATCTGATCGTAGACGGTGATCTTTACGGTGGTACGATCAGGCTTTTCAACAGCGTCTGTAAAAACAAGGGGATTGAGATCACAGCCATTGAACTGGCAAAGGAAGATCCCCTTCCCTATATAAAGGAAAATACAAAGGCAGTTTATGTGGAAACTCCCACCAATCCCATGATGAATATAACTGATATAAAGAAGCTCTCGGAGATCACGAAGGAAAAAGGCCTGCTTCTGATCGTGGATAATACCTTCCTGTCTCCGTACTTCCAGAATCCACTGTCACTGGGTGCTGATATTATTGTGCACAGCGGCACCAAATATCTTGGAGGCCACAACGACACGATCGCCGGCTTCCTTGTGACAAACAGAGAGGATGTTAAAGAGCAGCTCCGGTTCTTCTACAAGACGACAGGAGCTGCACTGGCACCCTTTGACAGCTGGCTGATCCTGCGTGGTATTAAGACACTGGCTGTCCGGATGGAGCGTGCACAGGAAAATGCCATGGCGGTTGCAGAGTGGCTGAAGGGACAGAAAAGCGTGACAAAGGTTCTTTATCCGGGACTGCCAGAGCATCCAGGATATGAAGTGATGAAAAAGCAGGCAAGAGGCTTTGGCGGGATGCTGACCTTTGAGGTGGATACAACTGAGCGTGCACAGGGGATTCTGGAGCATGTCAAGCTGATCCAGTTTGCGGAGAGCCTTGGCGGTACGGAAAGCCTGATCACTTATCCGGTGACACAGACCCATGCAGATGTACCGAAGGACAAGCTCCTTGAAAATGGAATTACTGACAGAGTACTGCGGCTTTCTCTGGGGATCGAGGGAAAGGAGGATCTGATCGCAGATCTTGCGCAGGCCTTTGCAGCTGCATCAAAGTAAAAGGGAGGAATAAGAAAATGAGTGAAAGAAATCTTGATTTTGATGCACCGGTAGAACGTAAGGGTACGGACTGCCTGAAGTATGATTTTGCCGTAGAAAGAGGAATGCCAGCGGATATATTGCCTTTGTGGGTGGCAGATATGGATTTCAGGATAAGCTCCTATATCCAGGATGCCCTGGCTGCTCAGGCTGCTCACGGAATCTATGGCTACAGCGATTCCAAAGAGGATTATTTTGCAGCGGTCAGGGACTGGATGAAAAAGCAGCATGGATGGCAGGTGAAAGAAAAGTGGCTGGTCAAGACACCGGGTGTAGTATTTGCCCTTGCTATGGCAGTGAGAGCCTTCACAAAAGAGGGAGAGGCTGTCATGATCCAGCAGCCGGTCTATTATCCCTTCAGCAGTGTGATCAAGGACAATGGCAGGAAGCTTGTCAGTAACACACTGGTACAGAAGGAGGATGGTCATTATGAAATGGATCCTGCTGATTTTGAACGGAAGGTAAAGGAGGAAAAGGTGAAGCTATTTTTCCTCTGTAATCCCCATAATCCGGTGGGAAGAGTCTGGGACAGAGAAAGTCTCCTTGAAATTGGAAGGATCTGTGTGGAAAATCATGTTGTCGTAGTCAGTGATGAAATCCATGCAGACTTTATCTTTGAAGGAACGCATCAGGTATTTGCAGATCTGAGCGATAAAATCAGGGATATCAGTGTGACCTGTACGGCACCCAGCAAGACCTTTAATATCGCAGGACTTCAGGTATCCAATATTTTCATTGCAAATGACAGCCTGAGAAGGCGGTTTGTCAAGGAAATCTCAGCGGCCGGCTACAGTCAGGTCAATGCATCTGGACTTGTGGCCTGCAGGACAGCCTATGCGCAGGGGGAGGAATGGTATCAGGGCATGATGGCTTATGTCAGGGCCAATATCGATTTTGCAGAGCAGTATATCCGGGAACAGATCCCGGAGATCAGGATGAGAAAGCCGGAAGGAACCTATCTTCTCTGGCTTGATTTCAGAAGGCTTTCCCTGACAAGTGAGGAGCTGGAGGATCTGATTGTCAGAAAGGCAGGCCTGTGGCTTGACAGTGGTGCTATTTTCGGAGCCTGTGGAGAGGGTTTTCAGCGGATCAATGCAGCCTGCACAAGGGCTACCCTGGCAGAGGCGTTAGGGCGGATCAGAAATGCAATAAAAAATTCTTAAATTCCTATTGACATACTAGGAAAAGAGATGTATGATATCCTCAACAGATAAACATAGTATTCATACTAGAATAGTATAGAATAAAGCGGAGGATGAAAAAATGAGTAAAATTGTAGAAAGTTCATTAGAATTAGTTGGAAAGACACCCCTTCTTAAATTAAACCGTTATACTGCAAAGAATGGCATCACTGATGCAACCATTCTTGCCAAGCTGGAGTACTTAAATCCTGCAGGATCTGTGAAGGATCGTATCGCCCTTGCCATGATCGAGGATGCAGAGAAGAAGGGAATCCTGAAGGAAGGCGCTACCATTATTGAGCCTACCAGTGGAAATACCGGTATCGGTCTGGCAGCAGTTGCGGCAGCCAGGGGCTATAAGGCGATCCTGACACTGCCGGAGACCATGAGCGTTGAAAGAAGAAACCTGCTGAAGGCATATGGTGCAGAGCTTGTACTGACAGACGGCTCCAAGGGTATGAAGGGCGCCATTGCCAAGGCTGAAGAATTAAAGGAAAGCATTCCAGGATCTGTGATCCTCGGACAGTTCGTAAATCCTGCAAACCCTGCAGTGCACAAGGCTACCACAGGTCCTGAGATCTGGGATCAGACTGACGGTAAGGTTGATATTTTCGTAGCTGGTGTAGGTACCGGCGGAACCATTACCGGTGTTGGTGAATATCTGAAGGAGCAGAATCCTGATGTGAAGATCGTAGCAGTTGAGCCGGCGACAAGCCCTGTTCTTTCCAAAGGAACACCCGGTGCTCACAAGATCCAGGGAATCGGTGCAGGCTTTGTACCGGATGTCCTGAATACCAAGGTATATGATGAAGTCATCACCATTGAGAATGAAGATGCTTTTGCAGAGGGCAGGAAGTTTGCTGTCAGTGAAGGAATCCTTGTAGGTATTTCTTCCGGTGCAGCTCTGAAGGCAGCAGGAATCCTTGCGTCAAGACCGGAGAATAAGGGAAAGACCATCGTAGTCCTGCTTCCCGATTCCGGAGACAGATATCTGTCTACTCCTTTATTTGCAGAATAAAAAGAATAAAAAGAATAAAAAGAAGTACTTGAAACCAGTGATGACGGATCAGCCTGAATAGAAAGGGGATCCGTCATCTTGCTGTGTGTAAAACACGTTGCCAGCAGGGAAAGTAGATGTTACAATGAGCATTGCAACGGAGGAAATAAATCAATGTTAAATCAGTTTTCAAGAACAGAGCTTTTAATGGGAAGAGAAGCCCTCGAGCATCTGGAGAAGAGCCATGTGGCAATCTTTGGAATCGGAGGTGTAGGAGGCTATGTGGCAGAAGCGCTTGTCAGGAGCGGTGTAGGAAGCTTTACACTGGTGGATGATGATAAGATCTGTCTGACTAATCTGAACCGTCAGATCATAGCAACCAGGCAGACTATAGGAAAATACAAAACAGAAGTGATGAAGGAGAGGATCCTTTCTATTAATCCACAGGCACAGGTGAATGTGTATAACTGCTTTTTCCTGCCGGAAAATGCCGGGGATTTTGATTTTACTTCTTATGATTATGTAGTAGATGCGGTAGATACCGTAACCGCAAAGCTTCAGATCATCATGCAGGCAAAGGAAGCAGGCGTTCCGGTGATCAGCTGCATGGGAGTTGGAAACAAGCTGAATCCCACAGAGCTGTGCATTGAAGATATTTACAAGACGAGTGTCTGCCCGCTTGCAAAGGTAATGCGGCGTGAATTAAAGAAGCGGGGTGTAAAGAAGCTGAAGGTGCTGTATTCCAGGGAAGAGGCCATGAAGCCGGTCGAGGATACACAGAACAGCTGCAGAACACACTGTGTCTGCCCACCCGGGACCCAGAGGACATGTACTGTCAGACGGGCCATTCCGGGAAGCACTTCCTTTGTACCGTCTGCAGCTGGTCTTATCATTGCTTCAGAGGTAGTGAAGGATCTGACAGGGATCAGACATGATAAAAAGGGTTGAGAACATGGAAAGAAAAACGATACAGGCTCTGATAGAGGATGCAGGGGAAAAGCTGGTCATTGATATCAGAAGTGAAGAAGACTACAAAAGAGAAACCTATCCGGGTGCCATTCATATTTTCCACGAGGATTTCATGGATGAGCTTGACAGAGTGCCAAAGGACAGACCGGTCTACCTGATCTGTTATACGGGCCAGAAGAGTGATGATATTGCAGAGGAGCTGTCAGGGCAGGGCTATGAGATCTACAGCATAGATGGCGGCTTTCATTCTTATCTTCGTTATAAGCTGCAGAAGCTGATGGAAAAGGAAGAGGATAAGCTGGATCGCTGCAAGGAAGCAGAGCGGAGCATAGTCAAGAAATTCCGTAAGGAGATCTGGCGTAAATTTACCAAAGCGATCAATGAATATGAACTGATCCAGGATGGGGATAGGATCGCTGTCTGTATATCAGGCGGTAAGGATTCCATGCTGATGGCCAAGCTTTTTCAGGAGCTTGAGCGTCATGGAAAAAAGAATTTTGAAGTAGTATATCTCGTGATGAACCCCGGCTATAATGAACTGAATTATCAGACGATCCTGAATAATGCAAAGCTTCTGGAGGTGCCGGTTACTGTTTTTAAAACGGAGATCTTTGACACGGTAGCAGATATCACAGAATCTCCCTGCTATCTGTGTGCACGTATGAGAAGAGGGTATCTGTACAGCAAGGCAAAGGAGCTTGGCTGTAATAAGATCGCACTTGGACATCACTTTGATGATGTGATCGAAACGATTCTGATGGGTATGCTCTATGGAGCACAGATCCAGACGATGATGCCAAAGCTTCACAGTACCAACTTTGAGGGCATGGAACTGATCAGACCGCTGTACCTGATCCGGGAAGCGGATATCATCAAATGGATGCACTATAATGAACTGCACTTTATCCAGTGTGCCTGCAGGTTTACAGAGAACTGTGCATCCTGCGGCGGCACAGAAAAGGGTTCTAAACGGGCTGAGATCAAGGAACTGATCCATGAGCTTGCCGAAAAGAACCCTGTGATTGAAAAGAATATTTTCCGCAGTGTGGAAAATGTAAATTTAAGTACCGTAATTGCTTATAAGCAGGATGGGGTCACCCATCATTTCCTTACTACTTACGCTGGGCACGGATCAGATTCTGATAAAAGCTGACTGCACCCGGCAGACAGTTGTAAACAATATTTTCATTCAGGCCATGCATGCCTTTCATCTGCTCAGGACCATAAATAACAGGAGCGAAGCGGATACAGCTGTCACAGATACACTGATAGAACTGGGCATCTGTAGCACCGGTCATGACGTAGGGGCTGACAGGAAGACCCGGAAAGGTCTCTGCGATCACAGACTCTACCTGACGGAAGGCAGCACCGTTTATATCAACCGGTGTTGTATAATCATTGGCATGCAGGACTTCCATCGTAAGACCATATTTTGAAGCGAGCTTTTCCATAATGGAAAGGCTTTCTTTTTGTCCCTGATGGGGGATAAAACGCATGTTGGCACTGACACTTGCCTCCTGTGGAATCACATTGCAGGCATCGGAGCCGGACTGCATGGTAAAGGCAATCGTAGTCTGCAGCATGGCGCCGGCCTGGGCACTGATACTGCCAAGGAGTGGCTTTAATACCGGGGCAAACAGCCAGAGATTGCCAAATACCAGCTTTAATGGGAAGGGGGCATAAGGAGCCAGCTTCCGGAACATGGCAGATACCTCCGGCGGGAATTTACGCTGGAAAGGTGTATGCTTTTCCACCTCATTAACAAAGGCAGCAAGTCTGGGAATGGGGGTATTTTTGGTGGGAGCACTGGCATGACCACCTGTGGACCTGGCAGTAAATTTCACATCTGCCTTGCCCTTTTCAAAAACGCCGACCATGGCAAAATTACCCCTGATACCACCGATCGGATCAGTAATGATACCACCGCCTTCATCACAGACAAGGAAAAGACGGATGCCTCTTCTTTTCAGTTCTTCTACGATCTTTGGGGCACCGTCACCGGCCCACTCTTCTGTACAGGAGGAAGCCAGATAAACATCACAGGCGGGTGTATAGCCTTCAGCAAGCAGCTCTTCCACAGCCTGGAAAAAGGCCATGACAGAACATTTGGTGTCGGAGGCGCCTCTTCCCCAGACCTTTCCGTCTGCAATGTCACCGGAAAAAGGAGCATGGCTCCATTCACCCTCTGCAGGGACTACATCCTGATGGCTCATCAGAAGGATTGGGTTTTCGCGGCTTTCTCCCTTCCAATAATAGAGAAGGTTTCCATCGATCACTGTTTTTTCAAGCTGTTTGTGGACGAGTGGAAACAGCTCCTCCAGGAGCTTGTGGAAGCCGAGAAATTTTTCCTCTTCATGGACTCCTGCATGTGAGGTTGTATCATACTGGATCATCCGGGAAAGCTTTTCTGCAAGCATCCTGGCTTTTTCTGTTTCCTTTGGTGCGGTATAGGAGGACTTCCTTGAAGGCATCAGAAGAGTATGGATCACAGCGATAAGCAGCAGGACAATAAGAAGAGCAAGGACTGCTGCAAGGATCAGTAAAATTGTTTTCATCATTTGTCACCTGCTTTCATATGGAGATCAGTTTCCTGTGCCAGAGCCTTTGCCTTCTGACGGTAGAAGAGAAAAGCGATACCGATCGCAAGACCGCCGGAAGGAATGATCATGAAACTGGTGGAACCTGTCAGGGAAGGAACCAGGATAAACAAAAGGCTCATCAGGACAAGAGGCGCAGCTGCGATTTTCAGGTTTCCGCGGAAATACTTATAAGCCATGGCACCAAACAGGGCCGGCACTACATTTTCAAAAGCGGGCTGCAGTACTTCACTCTGTAAAACAGGCTGGAGCGGCACCAGTAAAAGGACGCCGAGAGCCAGTACCAGAATCGTAACAAGGGAAGAGGCTGCAATGGAAAGAGTGGAGATGATCTCATTTTCCGGAGTACCGCTTTTTGCACCAACCTGATCCCTGGCATTGATGGCACAGGGGATCTTCATGTTGATCAGATTTCCCGTGATAAAGGCCAGATAGCCGCCGCCTGCACCCAGCATGGGCGTATAAACAAGAAATTCCACGATACTGCTCACAAACCAGATAATTCCTACAGAAAGGAAGCCTTTGCCAACGGCAGGAAGGTCTGGCATGGCACCAAGGAACAGACCGATCATAAAGGGAGCGCCAACCAGAAGAACCAGTGTGATAACGGAAAAGACTCTTCCGAGGATATGGGTTCCGGCATTGTATTTTTCAAAAGATTCGTTATTCATGTAAGATTCGCCTCCTTATAAGTACAGATTTGCTAAGACAGCGGCTGCCATGCCAAGGAGCATGCTGCCGGCAATGGAGAAGCTGTCGATCCAGACCTTTTTCTTCTTTTCGGAAAGATACAGGCAAAGTGCCATGGCAAGGCCGGAAACCGCAACTACGATAAGGGGAAGGATACTTCCGGAAAAAGTAAACAGACCATTTCCGGAAACAAAGCCGCCGATGTAGCTGCCGATATAAGCAGAAACAAGTCCAATGAACATGGCACTCATCGCATGATCACCAAAGCCGCCCTGAGCGCTTCCCTTCTTAGTGTTTTTCTGCAGCTTTTTCAGATAACCTTTGTTGAAAATAACGGAAAGCACCATTCCCCAGATGATACAGATACTCATAAGAAGAGCAATGGTAACAAAATTCTGGGGTGTCATTTCACGGGCGGAAAGCGAGGTCATACCAACCTGTTCCGCTGCTGCCTGGGCAACCTGGGTTTCATAGTGCAGGGCGCCGATCACAGAAAGCCTGAGCCAGGGCCATGGGGTACCAAGGCTTCCGGACAGGGCGATCACACCAAGCAGGATGCCGACACTTGGCAGCACCGAAAAGGTGGCGCTTGACAGGATCACCTGCTTTAATCTGGTCTGATCCATGCCAATGGAGACACCGGTCCGGTAAGCGCGGATAAGAAAAACGATGCATACGACGGCAACAAAGGCAATAATGCCGCCACAGATCCCATATAAAGGGACGCTGTTCAGTAAAGACAGAATGTTCATGGTAAATCCTCCTTGATAAGGTTATTTCATGCCGGAAGCGGGATGACCGTTTGTGCGGAGAGCTGTCCGGAAGGTACCGGCAAACAGAGCAGACAGGGCTTTCGTATGTTCAATGATGTCGAAGGACATATCCTGACAGAGCCAGCTGGTGACCTGACCGTAGAATTCACATTTCATGAAATCTCCTACCAGCAGCAGGTCTTCTTCACGGATAGAGGCATAATCTTCCGTGGTTCTGGCACATTCCATATAGCGTTTTACTGCATAGTCACAGGCAAACAGAAGATGCCTTTCAAAACGCTCCCGGTTTCCAGAGTTCCATATGTGAAGCAGCGCACGTTTGTTACGGTCCAGTTCTTCTGAGATTTCCAGAAGACAGTCACTGACGTTCAGGTCACTGGGGATCAGCTGTATAATGTCATCCAGCATCTGGACAATGATCGCTTCCAAAAGGGAAGGAATGTCCTGAAAGTGATAATAGAAGGAATTACGGTTGATCTGGCAGTCATCTACGATCATTTTCACGGTGATATTGGATAACGGGGTCTCATTGAGAAGCTTCAGAAACGAAGCCTCAATCGCCTTTTTAGTGAAAGAAGACATATCCTCACTCCTTTGACAGTTTCTTTTCCCTCATCTTACCATTTTGACAGAGAGATATCAAATGAATTCCGGAAGGAAGTCCCAGGATAAAGGGTATGATCGTAGAACTGAAGCGGAAAACCAGGATGGCAGTGGCAGCGGAAGAGGCACTGCAGAAGGGAGTCAGGAAAAGTGTGAAAAGAAGCTCCATGGAGCCGAAGCCGGAGGGCAGGGGAATGGCGCCGGCAAGCAGGAAGGTGGCACTCATGGCAGCAAAAATGAGAGGTACAGAAAGAGAAAGACTGTCTGCAAACATACAGGGGATCAGATTGAACAGGCACTGCATGAGAAACGAGAGGAAGAGCAGGACAGAAAAAAGTTTTTTATCGTGCAGGATATTTCTGGCTTCTTCCTGAAGCAGGGATACCTCTTCATGGAGCTGTGACAGGATAGGTATGGCTTTTTCTTTTTTCCGGCAGAAAAAAAAAGCGCAGGAAAAGAGAAAACCGGAAAAGTTCTGGCTGAATGTCATCATAAGTAAAAAGAGGATGATCAGGATGCAAAGCAGGAATCCGGCAAAAATAAGCTCTTCAGATACCGGAAGGGCAGTAAGAAAATCGGGATAAAAAAGGAGAGCAAGGATCCCCATGAAAAGAATTACGGCTTTGTAGAGAATATACTGGAACAGGCAAAGTCCGGTGCCCTGTCCATAGGAAAGTCCGCTTTTATTCAGACTTACTACCTTCGCAGCCATCATGCCGGCTCCGGCTGTGGCAACACGGAAAAAGGAGCCGGAAAAGGCTGTAGAGATCCCATTTCTTACAGTCAGATGAGCTGGATGGCGTCTGCCGGCAAAGTAGATGCAGACACCATCCAGTATCCTGTACAGTACTGCCAGAAGGCAGCACCACAGCAGGATAGAGACAGGGATTTCTGGAATCTCCAGAAGTATCTGTCGGAACAGATCTTTATTGAACAGTACTGCACACAGGAGAAGTAAAAAAACAAGGCCGTACCGTATCAGTGTTTTTTTGATGGATATCAGTGGTTTATTCTGTTCAGGCATCAGGAAGCTGTCCCTTCGGTTTTGATTTCTGTTTCGGGTTTTCTTTACGCAACCGTTCTGCAACAGGAGCCCAGTTTTTGGCATAGCTTTCACATTTGCCACAAAGATGGCAGGCACTTTCCGGGCTTTCCAGATCGGTACTTTCGGCATTGACAGAGTCTACGATTTTTACAAGTGCTTCCGGATTTTCCAGCATAGCACAGGGACGAAGATGATTTTCGTTGAAAGGTTGTGCTTTCTGGTAAGCCTTAAACAGTGGCTGGCTTAAGGCATCAAGGAGTGACATGTCATGGATGTTGGCATTGGAATAATGGATAAATACACAGGGTTCAACATCTCCGTTTGGATTGATATGACAATAGAACCGGCCACCGGCAATACAGCCGCCTACAAATTCTCCGTCATTCTGGAAATCAAAGGCAAAGATCGGCTTGCCACCCTTAAAGGCTCTGATCTCCCGGATCCTGTGGTACATATATTCACGCTGCTCTGGATTTAAGAGAAGATCCGGACTGGCATTATTTCCTACGGGCATATAGTGGAAGTACCAGCAGTAGCGTACACCCTTTTCAATCAGCATGTCGAGAAAGGCATCACTGGTTACGGTCTCATAATTCAGGGCTGTATAGCAGATAGAGGTACCGAAAACAAGTCCGTTTTCTTTCAGCAGATCCATGGCCTTCATGACCTTGTTAAAGCAGCCCTCTCCACGACGGAAGTCATTCTGCTCTTCAAAGCCTTCTACGCTGAGGGCAAGGGAAATGTTGCCAAGACGTTTCATTTCCTTACAGAACGCATCATCTACAAGGGTTCCGTTGGTGAAGGCATAGAAGAAGGAACGGTTATGCTTCTCGGCAAGTCTGATAATGTCAGCCTTACGGATCAGAGGCTCGCCGCCTGTCATCATGTAGAAGAAGATACCAAGCTCTTCGCCCTGGGTTACGATGCTGTCAAGATCCTCATAGGAAAGGCTGATCTTATGACCGTATTCTGCTGACCAGCAGCCCTTGCAGTGCTGATTGCAGGCACTGGTTGGATCCATAAGGATGATCCAGGGTATCCGGTAGCCATGCTCCTTTGCAAACTCAGAGGTTTTGGAGAAACCATAGAAGCCTGCCTGATAGCCGGCATTTAATACATGCATCTTGACAACATGCGGATCAATTTCATCCAGAAGGCTGTTTACATATTTCATCCACTTGGAATCCGGGTCAGAGATCATGGCTCTGGCACCGTCAAATACCTTTTTATTAAATTTGTCTCCCATCAGCTTTTCCGAGATATCAGTAAGCTTTAAGAGACCTGCCTCTCTGTTTTTGTTTGTGTAAGACAAAATCCCGTCAATGGTCTTAGATACAACAGCACGGGTTGTCTGGTCTTTAAAATCCTGAAATGACATGACATTTCCTCCCTTTCGTATTTTGTGCCTTGAGTATAGATCACAGAGAAATTATGGGAAATGGGCAAAAATAAGGGATTGCCTGATTTTTAGGCAAAGGATGGAAAATGACTATTTTTTCATGGGGATGACAGCGTTATGATGACAGAAACAGGAGGTATATGCTTATGAAATATGAAAAAACATCCGTCAGGCAGATCCTTTTTGCAAAGGCGGGGTATATTCTGATGTCTGCGTTATTTTCGGCTGTGGGAGTTTTCATGATACTGAAGCCGGAAATATCAACGGAGATTATCTGCATTGCAGCAGGAATTCTGTTGATCATATTTGGCATTATCAAGATTATAGGATATTTCTCAAAGGATCTGTACCGGCTGGCTTTTCAGTATGATCTTGCCTTTGGCATTTTGCGAATCATTCTAGGGATTATTTTCTGTACACATACAGCCGGGGTAGTGAATCTGTTCTTCACGGCAATGGGAATACTTGTGCTGGCAGATGGATTGTTCAGGATCCAGCTTGCAGTTGATGCAAGGGAATTCGGGATCAGTCAGTGGTGGCTGATCCTTATGATTGCTGTGATCACAGGACTCTTCGGTGTTCTTCTTCTGCTAAGGCCTGTAGAAGGGATGCAGACAGTGATGCTGCTTCTTGGCTGCTCTATGTTTTCGGAGGGGATTCTGAATCTGTGCGTGGCACTTTGTACGACGAGAGTGGCTGCCAGTTTGTCAGAAAAATAATTGCCCGGGCTTCTTTTTATGTGTATAATAATATAAGTATCAGTTCTGGGAAGAGTGCGGCATGCCGTATTGCCAGTGTCTAGGTTCAAACACATATTATCCCGTAGAACACTTGGCAGCTGATACTATAAAATACAGGATTATACAGTAAGGGGGAGCAAATGAGAATCGAATGTGAATGGTGTGGTGCATGGATCAACGATTTTGACAGAACATGTCCAAACTGTGGTGGTGTCAACAGTCATTATGTAAGGCAGGCCAATGATATTCCGCAGACGATAGAGGAATTAAAGGCATGGGCGAAAGAGATGAAGCTGCCGCTTGATGAGATGCGGACATTTATCGGGGAGGATTACAAGGGGGCTAAGGCATTTGGTATTTATAAGGATGAAAAGGATGGCACCTTTGTAGTATATAAGAATGGTGCAGACGGCAAAAGGATGGTTCGTTATAAGGGCGATGATGAAGCCTATGCCGTAAACGAGCTGTATACGAAGATGAAGGAGCGGGTTGCTATCCAGAAGGCAGGGCAGAGAGCAGCAAGCGTTAATAAAGGATCGGCAGCAAATCAGAAAAGTGCAGCAGCGCAGAAGCCTGTCAGTCATAACAGCAGCTCGGGAGACAGGAACAATAATAAGGGGAGACTGGGACTCTATATATTGATCGCCCTGATCGTTATTGGAATTGGATCCTGTGGTCTTCTTTTCAGTGACAGCTCTTCAGATTATTCTGGCAGCAGTTATAATTATGAAAGTAATTATGATGATTATAATGACAGTGATGATGACAGCTATGATTACAGTGATGACAGCAGCTACGACAGCAGTGATGATGACAGCTCCTGGGATTCCAGCTGGGATTCGGACTCGAGCTGGGATTCAGATTCCAGCTGGGACTCCGGATATGATGACTGGGGATCAGACTGGTAGAAAAATCTAAATGGATTTTGAAGGAAATGACATCATAGGATCACCCGGGCGGCTGAATGGCAGATAAATTCAGCCGTCTGTACTCGGTTGGTGTCATTCCCATTAGTTCCCGGAACTGTTTAGTATAGTGGCTTGGGCTCGCAAAGCCGTATTCAAAGGCCACATCGGTCACAGGGGAATCGCAGGCCAGCAGCTTTGCAGCAGAGGTATAGATCCGTTTCCGGCGGACATATTCCATGGGGCGGTAATGCAGATAGCGTTGAAAGATCCGCTGGCATTCCCGCTCACAGATGTTGACGCTGCCGGCAAGCTCAGCAACGCCAAAGGATTCTGAGAGATGACGGTCAATAAAAAGTAACATCTGTTTCATATGCTGTTTCTGTATGGAAGAAGCTTTTGCCCCGGAAACGGGGCTTATTTTTTGATTCAGAAACAGCAGGATTTTGGAAAGAGCAGTCCGGACATCAAATTCATAGCCGGAAGCTTCATTCCGGCAGGCTTCAAAGGCGAGATTAAAATTATCATAAAAAGACGCATCTTCTTTGCAGGGTGTAAACTGAAGGTAGGGAATCCCACTTTCCAGCAGAGGACGGACATAAGAGGTATCGAAAACGCTTCCGGGGGCACCGCCGACAATGCTGGTATCAAAAACAAAGGAATGATAAGTGCATGGTGAGGAATCGACAGGAGTAAAGGAGTGCAGAATGTCCGAATTGATAAAGCAGCCTTCCCCCTCCTTAACCAGATATTCCTGATCTTCAATGCCGATCCGAACCTGCCCTTGGGTTGAGATGAACACTTCCATTTCCTGATGCCAGTGGGCAATGATACAGTCTGTTGCATACTGGTGAATATCGCCATCGTTGGCAGTCAGGTTAAATGGCCGCTGATGTCCGACAGGAATTTCCCTTCCCTGAAAATCGACGGTAACAGAATTTCGCATCTGGATCATGAATCATTCCTCCTTTATTTGTCGTTTTTGTTATAGTATACACCGCTTTTGGAAAAGCAGAAAGCCTTCTTTTTCGTTACAATGTAGAAAAAAGAAGGAAAGCAGGATTACGATGGAAAAGACAAAAGAAGCACGGGTTCTTGATATGACAGGAGGAAATTCTTTCCGGCTGTTACTGGTATTTGCTATGCCGTTGTTCATGGGAAATCTGTTACAACAGCTATATAATCTGGCAGATACTGCCATAGCAGGACATCTGCTTGGAGACAGTGCACTGGCACAGATCGGAGCTACGTCAGCACTGTACAGTCTGTTGACCAACTTTGCATTTGGGATGAATAACGGGCTGGCACTTTCTGTCAGCAGAAGCTTTGGGGCAGGAAATCAGAAAAGACTCAGACAGTCGGTATGCTGGATGACAATACTGTCCACGAGCTGTGCTTGTCTTATGATGATTTTGTTTTTGCTGCTTCGAAGTCCCATTCTTGTGGCCATGCAGGTGCCGGAGGATACGCTGCAGCCTGCGCTTCAGTACTTTACGATCATACTTCTTGGCATACCATTTACTATGGCTTATAATATGGAATCAGCCATGCTGCAGTCGGTAGGAAACAGTATCGAACCACTTTTCTTTTTACTGACAAGCAGTATTCTGAATGTGATATTGGATATTTTGTTTATGGGACCTTTTCATTTTGGAATCCGGGGAGCTGCAGCAGCGACCATATTGTCGCAGGCAGTCAGTGCACTGCTGGCATTTATCCTGATTCTGAAAAGGTATCCACAGCTTCACTTTTCTGCTAAGGACAGGCATACGGAAAAGGACTTTGTAGCAGGCATGCTTGGAGCCGGAATGAGTATGGCATTGATGAGTGCCATTTATAATATAGGAAGTGTTGTGCTGCAGGGCAGTATTAATGCTCTTGGAAATCTGTATATTACAGCTCAGGTTGGAGGCAGAAAGCTGGCAGAGCTGTTTTATATTCCCGGGATCGCACTGGGAACCAGCACAGCCACGTATGTCAGTCAGAATGTGGGGGCTGGGAAGAGAAGCAGGATCGGCAGGGGCATGCTTTCTGCGATCGCATTGTATGGAGCATGGTGGATCATAGCGCTTTTGTTTACAATCTTTGGGGCAGAGGATGCCGTCAGGATAATCACGGGAAGTGATAACAGTGAGGTGATCCGGAATGGAGCGCTGTATCTGCAGATCAGTATTCCCATGATACCGCCCATGGCAGTGCTTGTGATCGTCAGAAATGGACTGCAGGGCATGGGACATTCCGTATCGCCACTGATCTGCAGCAGCCTGGAGCTGATCGGCAAGGTGGTATTTGCACTTTTTATAGTTCCGGTGTATGGTTATTTCGCAGTGTGTATCTGCGAACCGGTGACCTGGGTTGTATGCTGTATATTTATTCTGGTGTGCCTTTTTCTGGTACGGAGGGAACTAAGGGATACCACAGAGGGAGATTATATAAATGAAACCATATAAGATGATCGCATTTGATATGGATGGAACGCTGCTGAACAGCCAGAAGGAAATTTCAGAAAAGACTGTTGCTGCAATGAAAAGAGCCATGGATCATGGATTTACTGTAGTGCTGAATACCGGACGCTGTATGGCAGAGCTGTATAAGTATTTTGATGTTGTCGATATTCCCTATGTAAATTCCGTCAGCGGTGCATTGGTGCTGGACAGGAGGAAGAACAGGGCTGTTTTTGAAAAAGGGCTTACACCGGAGCTGGCAGAGCAGGTGCTGGCAATTGCAGCCAAAGAAGATGTGATGATTCATATTCTGACTGAAAAATCTATTGTACAGAAGGATGCCATAGCTAAAATGGACTATTATCAGATGGGCATTTACAGAGGTATGTTTGAAAAGGTGACAGACCAGTGGGAGTCCCTGATAGAGACCTATCTGGCAGATCCTTTTCCTGTAGCAAAGATCAATCTTTATCATCCGTCTACAGAAGCAAGAGAGAAAACAAGAGCACTGATCTGTGAAGCAGGTTTGCCGGTAGAGCTGGCAGATTCTGAGATCGCATCTTTGGAAATTTCTGCGGAGGGAATCCATAAGGGGATTGGTCTGCAGGGGCTTTGTGATTATCTGAAGATCCCAATGTCCCGGACTGTTGTCGTAGGCGATGCAGACAATGATATCGGGGCACTTAAGATGGCGGGACTTTCAGTTGCCATGGGAAACGCCAGTGAGAAGATCAAGAAAATCTGTGATGTGACAGTAGCAGACAATGACCATGACGGCTGCAGGGAGGCCATTGAGAGGTTCCTGTTTCAGGAATAAGGAGGAGAGTAGAGGGCTGAATTTGCTGACGGAATTTGCAGAAAAAATTTCAGTTGGGAAATTCCTGAAATGGGAGTTGACAAAGCATTTTAGGCCATGCTATAATACAATTCGTTGGTGTAAAACCACAGGCTGCTGTGGCTCAGTCGGTAGAGCGTCGCATTGGTAGTGCGGAGGTCACGGGTCCGATTCCCGTCAGCAGCTTTCTAAAACCCTTGAAGGATCAAGGGTTTTTATTTTTGCAGGAAAAAGGAGCTTACAATGGAACTCTACTTGATCCGTCATGGAGAAACCGATTATAATAAAGAAAGAAAAATCCAGGGGAGCTGCGACATACCACTGAATGAATATGGAAGAGAGCTTGCCAGGGAAACCGCAGAAGGGCTTAAGGATATTCCCTTTGATGTGATCTTTACTTCTCCTTTATGCAGGGCAAGAGAAACCGCAGAGTGGATCGCAAAGGGAAGACAGATCCCTGTTTACGAGGATAAAAGGCTGCAGGAGATCTGCTTTGGTGAGTATGAAGGACTCTGCTGTGGCAGGAAGGGGTACAATATTCCCGATGGAGGAGCTTTTTTTGATACCTTCTTCTTTGATACAGAGAATTACCAGACACCACCAGGAGGCGAAAGCTTTGAGGATGTGATCAGCAGGACAGGGGCATTCCTGACAGAGCTGCTTCAAAAAAAAGAATATCAGGATAAAACAGTGCTTCTGTCCACTCATGGATGTGCACTGAAGGCAATATTGGCGAATATTTATCATACGCCTGTTGCACAGTTCTGGGGTGAGGGTGTGCACAAAAACTGTGCAGTGACCCATCTTTCTGTAAAAGGTACAGAGTTTCAGATGATAGAAGAAGGAAAGATTTATTATACACCACGGAAGTAATGAGGTGATCAGATGCAAAAGGATATGACAAAGGGGAATCCGATGCCGATCATTCTGCAGTTTACATGGCCGCTCTTTTTAGGAAATATATTCCAGCAGGTTTATAATGCGGTAGATTCCATGATCGTTGGAAGATTTGTAGGTTCCGGTGCGCTGGCAGCTGTCGGTTCCACAGGAACGATCATGTTTCTGGTGATCGGTGCGGCAACAGGATTGTCCACAGGCTTTACTGTGCTGACCAGTCAGCGCTATGGGATCCATGATGAAGAAGGAATTAAGAAAAGTGTAGCAAATGGAATGCTGTTGTCGGCGACCGTTATCATATTGATGACAGTATCTTCACTGCTTGGAATGAAGGGGATACTGCGTCTCCTTAACACACCGGAAAATATATTTGAGGATGCTTACACCTATATTTCCATTATCTGTGCGGGAATTATTGCCAGTGTGGCATATAATTTTTTCAGTGCATGTCTGAGGGCGATCGGAAACAGCAAAGTACCGCTTGTAACACTGATCTTTTCCGCCTGCTTGAATGTGGTACTGGATCTTGCACTGATCGTAGGATTAAAAATGGGAGTGGCAGGTGCAGCACTTGCCACGATTATTTCCCAGGGAGTATCAGCACTGATGTGCTTTCTTTATATCTGGAAAAAGGAAACCATGCTGCGGCCGGAATGGGAACAGATGCGTTTTTTCCCGGAGGATACGAAAAAACAGCTTGGTGTTGGTGTACCTATGGCACTTCAGTTTGCAATCACAGCCTCCGGAGCTATGGTGATGCAGGCAGCCATTAATCTGTTTGGTGCCCTGGCAGTAGCCAGCTATACAGCGGCCAGCAAGCTTCAGAATATGCTGACGCAGGGAATGATGGCGATCGGACAGACCATGGCGACCTACAGTGGCCAGAACTACGGTGCAGGAGAGGTAGACAGGATCAAAAAAGGTGTCAACGCCGCATTGCTTATAGATATCGTTTATTCTGTCATAGCAGGACTGGTAGCATATCTTGGGCTGCCTGTTCTTTTGAAATTTTTCTTCGAGAGCGGAACGGATATGACACAGATCATGTTCTATGCCAAGCGATACACGGTGCTTTGTATTCTTTTTTATATTCCGCTGTGTGTGATCTTTATTTTCAGAAATACCATGCAGGGCTGCGGTTATGGATTCCTGCCTATGATGGGCGGTGTGGTAGAGCTGCTTGCAAGGCTGCTCTGCGCAGTGATCGCCATGAGGGTGATGAGTTATTCTCTTGCTGTATTCTGTGATCCGGCAGCGTGGCTTGCAGCGGGCATCTTTACTATGGTATCCTATTTCCATGTCATAAAAAAGATAGAAAAGAGAAAAGAGCTTGGAAGTACAGGTACGGCTGCAAAATAATTACATACAGGTTCTGCGGGAAGAAAACGGAGTAAAGACCTTTGGCGGAGACCAGGGATTCTTTGCAAAGACGGCGCAGGCAGACAAGAAGGAGAAGCGAAAGAGGAGCAGTGGCTGTGGGGTCATTGCTCTTTCCGATATGTTGTTTTATCTGGGAAGAAAAAGAAAGGAGCTGCAGATATGGCCCTCTTCCTTTTATGAACAGAAGGAGCTGACGGAAGCAGAGTACAGGAAATGGTTTGCAGAAAGCTACCGGATGCTGCTTGGAATTCCTTTTTCCTCAGGCGTCAGCAGCTTTTGGATGACTTTCCGGATCAACCGCTTTTTCCGGAAGAAAAAAAGTCCTTACCGGGCATTCTGGGGGTTTAGGATTTCACAGATCCATGAAAGAACCATGCAGATGCTGCAGCAGGATATCCCGGTTATCCTCTGTATCCCGGTGATGCTGCTTCCATGGGACAAAAGGGACGGGATCCGGTTTTACGGAAAAGAGGAGCTGGAAAATGGGAAAATTTCTGGCAGCAAGGCACAGGTAAGCGGACATTTTGTAGTAGTGACGGGTATTTTGTCAGAAAAAGAAGAACAGTATTATGAAATATCCTCATGGGGGAGGAAATATTATATGAAGAGAAAAGATTATGAGAAGCTTTGCAGATCTCATTTTCTCGGTAATATACTGGGCAATATCCTTGTGATCACTGCCCGGAAAGGACTTTTCCGGAAAAGCGTTTCATAAAAAATTCTGCAGGAACCATAGGATCCCTGCAGAATGAAATTTTGAAGCTGGTTATTCAGCGGCCGGTGCTTCACCTTCTGTTGCGGGAAGCGGAGCTGCGGCAGCCTGTGCTGCGGCAGAAGCGGCTGCCATTTCTCCACGCTGTTGTTCAATGATCGTCTCAATACCAGGCTGAGCCATGTATTCGGCAGTGTGGATACAGGTTTTTTGCGCTGTCTGTGGTACGGTGATCGTGGAGACCGTGCCGTCTTCATTGGTAACCTCCTGGGTTGTTATAGCCGGTGCTTCTGTGCCGCTTCCCTGCTGGAGAGAAGGATCCTCTACAGGTGTCATGGTCAGGACACCTTCAACCTTGAAAGGACAGGTATCACAGGCCGGAAGGTTACTGTAAGGACAAACCATACCCTGATAATGTACATCACAGCTTTCTGTAGGAACAGTGCCTTCTGCAAAGTACTCGGTTTTCAGGGTACCATCACACAGACCGGGGATCGGAAGCTTGCCTGACTGTGAGCATACGGTTGCAGTGACGATACCACTGGGTACCTGGAAGGACTGGCTAGGCAGATCCTCGTGTACCTTACTCATAACAGCACGCCAGAGCTTTTTGGCAAGGTTTCGTTCGCCGTTTCCTTTCTGGAGCTTGGCATTGTTATCATAACCGGTCCAGACGGAGGCAGTGTAATAAGGTGTATAGCCGGAGAACCAGACATCATTGTAATCAGATGTGGTACCTGTTTTACCGGCAATCGCCATATTACCAAAGTTAACAGAGGCACCGGTACCGGAGGTAACAACGTCTACCATGGCATCTGTCAGGAGCCATGCAGTTGTTTCCTTGATCACCTGTCTTGACTGCGGAGCAGTATTGTCCAGAATAACATTGCCATCATGGTCAAGAACCTTGGTGTAAAGCTTGGGCTTGATATAGGTGCCGCCATTTGCGATCGCAGCATAGGCAGCAGTCAGCTCCTCATTGGTAACACCCTTGGTAATACCGCCAAGAGCCAGAGACTGCTGGATATCAGAGAATACCTGTGTCTTGCCGCCAACGGTGATCTCCTCTCTTTCTACAAGAGTGGTGAAACCAAAGTTCTTCAGGTAATCAAAGCCAAGCTGAGGTGTGATCTGCGTCAGTGTTTTCACAGCGATAATATTCATGGACTGTGCAATACCTGTTCGCAGAGAGTTCAGACCTCTGTATTCGCTGCCCCACCAGTTGTTGACGGGACGTCCGTTTGCGTAATTGAAAGGGGCATCGTTCATAACCGTAGCAAGGGTAAGGCCTGCGCTGTCAAGGGCAGGAGCGTAAACCGCTACGATCTTGAAGGTGGAACCGGGCTGACGTTTGGAATCGGTAGCACGGTTTAAGGTACGGCTGGCTTCCTTCTGGCCTCTGCCGCCTACCATGGCAACTACATAGCCGGTACTCTGATCTTCGATAACAATGGAAACCTGTGGCTGGGGAGTCAGGGTGATATTTTCACCATATACTTCCTCGCCGGGTTCCATAACAGCAGCCTTATACTGTTCAATTGCATCATAGGCAGTCTCCTGGCTGGAATAAAGCAGGTTAAAGGAGCTGTCCATTTCTTTGAAATACTGGCGGTACATTTCCGTACTGTAATTTTTGAAATTGCCATTAGAATCCTGTGTGGTCAGCTCATAGCTGAGCTGCCATCTGGTACCATCCGGATAATTCTCTTCATTGGAAAAGGCTTCATCACAGATTGCCTGTACATGGGGATCCTGCGTAGCATAGATCTTAAGACCTCCGCTGTAAAGCAGGGTATAGGCCTGGGTCTCTGTATAATTACCGGTGGCCATCAGATCCTCCATGATATCATCGGTAAGGGCATCCACAAAGTATGTATTTACGGTGTCCTCTTCAACCTCAGCATTGACGATCTGGATACGTGAGTAGACATCATCTGCCATGGCCTCATCATATTCAGCCTGAGTGATATAACCCTGCTCCAGCATATTGTTCAGTACCTTTTCACGACGCTGGGCATTGTTGTCCGGGTGGGAGATAGGGTTGAACTTGGAAGGATTCTGGGTGATACCGGCAATAACGGCACATTCCGAAAGTGTCAGAGTGTTGACGGATTTGTTAAAATAACGCAGTGATGCTGCCTGTACACCAAGAGTATTCTGTCCAAGGTTAATGGTGTTCATATAGTTGACAAGGACATCTTCCTTGGACATGGTCTTGGTCAGCTCAATGGCAAGATACTGCTCCTGGATCTTACGCTTGATCTTATCCATGAAGCCATCTTCCTTGGTCCAGTTGGTAAATACGTTATTTTTCAGAAGCTGCTGGGTAATGGTACTGGCACCCTCTGTAAAGTGGAATCCGTTGCTGATACCTACATAGGCTGCACGGATGATTCCCTTGATATCAATGCCATTATGTTCATAAAAACGTTCATCCTCAATCGCTACAAAAGCGTGGGCGAGATTCTCCGGAATCATATCCTTGGCCACAGGAATACGGTTGGAATCCTGAGCGATCAGTTTACCAATCTGGTTGCCCTCCAGATCATAAACGAAGGTGGAAAATCCGGTGGGTGTGACATCAATATTTTCAATACTGGGAGCTGTATCAATGATCCCCTTAAAAACACCGATCCCGGCACTGGCACCGATGACACCGATTGCCAGAATGCCGAGAACCATCAGGTTCATGACAGCAAGCAGTAATTTCTTGCTCCATTTATGGGATGAAGCATGGAGGGATTTCTGACGTTCCTTGATCCCTTTTTTACTATAATTCATGTAATTGCCTCCATATCAGTTTTACAACATATAGAGTATACCAAAATGTGCCAGCAAAGGAAAGGTTTTTCATACTTTATTAAGAATTGTTCACCATATGATCCCGTTTTATTCAGCCTTGACAAGAGAAGAAAGCTTCCTCATAATTTAAGAAAAGAGTGGGAAAAGAGAACACAGATGGAAGAAAAAAAAGAACAGCTTTCTCCCTATCGTATACTGGTAGAGGGAGGAAGCGGTGAGATCATAGAAAAGAAATCCCGTTTTATTGCGACCACGATGCCGGTCTCATCTGAGGAAGAGGCAGCAGCATTTATCGAGTCCATGCGGAAAAAATATTATGATGCGAAGCATAATTGTCCGGCTTATATAATAGGTAGAAACCAGGAGCTGACAAGATGCAGTGATGATAAAGAACCGGCGGGAACGGCAGGGAGACCGATCCTTGAGGTACTGTTAAAGGAAAATCTGACAGGTGCAGCCATTGTCGTGACCAGGTATTTTGGAGGAGTGCTTCTGGGAACAGGAGGCCTCGTGCGGGCTTATACAGAGGCTGCCAAGGCAGGGCTTGCAGCATCCAGAACTGCATGGATGCGCTATGGTGTGATGCTTTCCATAAAGACAAATTATACGGATCTTGGAAGGATACAGTTCCTTCTTGCAGGAAAGGGACTGGAGGCAGAGTGCATTTATACCGAGAATGTGGAGATGCAGGTCAGAGTACCGGCAGAGGAGAAGGATTTTCTCTTGAAGGAGCTGACAGAAGGAACAGCAGGAAGGGCTTCGTTCCAGATCCTGGAAGAGGGGTATTACAGGGATTTTACCTGAATCTGACATAGATCTTACGGTAAAATCCGTTGACAAAAAGAGACAGGTGGTCTAAAGTAAATCTGGTGATCAAATATCCGTAAAATGGGTATAACACATAGTAGGATTCTTCGAAAGGTGGTGGTTTTTATGAGTAAAAGTTCACAGTCAGGCAATGCGGACATACCTCCTCATGAACGGAGCATAAAAATCACATATAAAGGAGATATACTATGGATATGGAAGAGATCAGAGATCTGGAAATAATCAGGGAATTACTGGAAACCAGGCAGTATACAAACCTCCGTCAGAAGGTAGCTGAGATGAATACCGCTGATGTGGCGGCTATTCTGGAGGAAATGGAGGAGGAAGAGCTTTTAAAGGTATTCCGTATATTGCCAAAGAGCATGGCTGCAGATGTGTTTTCCTATCTGGAAGTGGATCATCAGCAGATGATCATTACCAGTCTGTCCGACAAGGAAGCGGCCAACATTATTGATAATCTGATGGCGGATGATGCGACAGACCTTCTGGAAGAGATGCCTGCCAATGTAGTCAAGAAGCTTCTGGCAAATGCCAGTGCAGATACGAGGAGAGATATCAATCATCTTCTTCGCTATCCTGAAGATTCTGCCGGCAGTATCATGACTGTGGAGTATGTGGATCTGAAGGAAAATATGACAGTACAGGATGCCATTAACCGGATCAGACAGGTAGGTGTGGACAGTGAGACCATCAATATCTGTTATGTGCTGGACGCCAAGCGTACACTGGTTGGAACGGTAGCACTCCGTTATCTGCTGATCACACCACCGGATGCTGTTATCGGTGAGATGATGCATGAGAATGTGGTATTTATCAATACCATGATGGATCAGGAGGAGGTTGCCAGGCAGTTCCAGAAATACGACTTTACAGCAATGCCCGTTGTAGACAATGAAAACCGTCTGGTTGGTATTATTACCGTCGATGATATCGTGGATATTCTGCAGGAAGAGGCCACAGAGGATATCGAAAAAATGGCGGCTATTGTACCTACCGACAAGCCATATATGAAGACCACGGTGTTTGAAACCTGGAAAAAGAGGATTCCGTGGCTTTTACTGCTGATGATTTCAGCGACGTTTACAGGAAGTATCATTACTTCCTTTGAGGATGCCTTAAGTGCCTGTGTGGTGCTGACCGCCTATATTCCCATGTTGATGGATACCGGCGGAAATGCGGGTGGACAGGCCAGTGTTACGATCATCCGTGGACTTTCCCTGAATGAGATCGAGTTTAAGGATGCGTTTAAGGTAGTGTGGAAGGAAGCAAGGGTAGCAGTGCTTTGCGGACTGACGCTGGCTGCAGCGAACTTTGTGAAGCTTTTGCTTTTTGACAGAGTGACGATCGCAGTTGCAGCAGTTGTGTGTCTTACACTGGTAGCAGCTGTGTTTATTGCCAAGATCATCGGATGTCTCCTTCCGATGCTTGCCAAGAAGATCGGCTTTGATCCGGCAGTTATGGCAAGTCCCTTCATTACTACGATCGTAGATGCACTGTCACTGCTGATCTATTTCAGCATTGCCACGGCAATCATGCATATATGATGACAAACAGAGATGGGTGCCGGCAGCAGCTATTAAGGCTGGAGGCTTATGACCCAGATCTCATAAAATAATAAAAACAGAAATCCCGGAAAGTTATTCTTTCCGGGATTTCTCTCACTTCATTATTTATTATCTGCCTGGGCTGCCAGTGAAGCCTGACGCATGGCAGCACGCTTTCTCATGGTAGGATCCAGAATTTTCTTACGGATACGAAGGCTCTTTGGAGTAACCTCCAGAAGCTCATCGGTATCAATGAAGTCAAGAGCCTGCTCAAGGCTTAATACCTTGGGCGGTGTCAGACGAAGCGCTTCGTCTGCACTGGAGGAACGTGTATTGGTAAGCTGTTTCTTTTTGCAGACATTCAGCTCAATATCCTCTCCACGTCCATTCTGCCCTACAACCATGCCGGAGTATACCTTTTCACCGGGACCGATGAAGAGAGTACCACGCTCCTGTGCATTATAAAGACCATAGGTGATGGCTTCCCCGGCTTCAAAGGCGATCAGGGAACCCTGCTTTCTATACTGGATCTCACCCTTGAAGGGACCATAGCCGTCAAATACGGTATTCATGATACCGTTTCCCTTGGTATCTGTCATAAATTCACCACGGTAACCGATGAGACCTCTGGCAGGAATGGAGAACTCCAGACGGGTGTAGCCGCCGCTGGCACTTCCCATGCTGCGCAGCTCACCCTTTCGCTGACTCAGCTTTTCAATGATGGAGCCGGAAAATTCTTCCGGTACATCAATGTAGCAAAGCTCCATAGGCTCCAGCTTCTTGCCGTTTTCATCGGTCTTATAAAGAACCTCGGCCTTGCTGACTGCAAATTCATAGCCTTCACGTCGCATATTTTCGATAAGGACAGACAGGTGCAGCTCACCACGTCCGGACACCTTGAAGGACTCTGTGGTATCGGTTTCCTCTACACGCAGGGAAACATCTGTATTCAGCTCACGGAACAGTCTGTCACGGAGATGACGGCTTGTAACGTATTTACCTTCCTGACCGGCAAGCGGAGAATCATTGACAATGAAATGCATGGCAATGGTAGGCTCTGAAATCTTCTGGAAAGGGATGGGAGCCGGATTATCTACAGAGCAGAGGGTATCTCCGATATGGATATCTGCAATGCCGGAAATAGCAACGATGGAACCGATGCCGGCTTCCTGAATCTCTACCTTATTTAATCCGTCAAATTCATAAAGCTTACTGATCTTGACCTTCTTCATCTTATCAGGTTCATGGTGGTTTACGATCATCACTTCCTGATTGACCTTTACGGAGCCATTGTCCACCTTGCCGACACCGATACGGCCTACATATTCATTATAATCAATAGTACTGATCAGAACCTGGGTACCGGCATCAGGATCACCTTCCGGTGCCGGGATATAATCCAGGATTGTTTCAAATAAAGGAACCATATTAGTACCGGGCTCATCCATATCAAGAGAAGCTGTACCGGCCTTTGCTGAAGCAAAGACAAAGGGACAGTCAAGCTGTTCTTCACTGGCTTCCAGATCGATAAACAGCTCCAGAACTTCGTCGATCACTTCAGCAGGTCTTGCTTCCGGACGGTCGATCTTATTGATGCAGACGATAACAGGAAGCTTTAATTCCAGAGCCTTGCGGAGAACGAATTTGGTCTGGGGCATGGCACCCTCAAAAGCGTCTACTACAAGAATAACGCCGTTTACCATCTTAAGGACACGTTCTACTTCGCCGCCGAAGTCCGCATGCCCGGGAGTATCGATAATATTGATCTTTGTATTTTTGTAAGTTACCGCAGTATTTTTGGAAAGGATTGTAATACCACGTTCCCGTTCGATATCATTGGAGTCCATCACTCTTTCGGCTACTTCCTGATTCTCACGGAAGACACCACTTTGTTTCAAAAGCTCGTCAACCAAGGTGGTTTTGCCATGATCAACATGGGCAATAATGGCAACGTTTCTGATATCTTCTCTTTTCTGTTTCATAATCTCCTCCATCTGACATAAACACTATTTCGTAGTATAACACCGGTAAATAAGGCTTGTAAAGTGTCAGAATGTCGATTTTATGCGGTAAATAAAGGTTCTTCTTTGGCAAAAGAGATGATATATATTTATTACATACAGGGAAAAACCAAAGTGTAAAAGGAGAAGAGCAATGACAGATAAGGTAATTGAAAACAACCAGGTGGTAATCATGGGAGAAATTGTCAGTGATTTCTCATTCAGCCATGAAATTTTCGGGGAAGGATTTTACATGGTAGAAGTAAAAGTGGAAAGACTGAGCGATTCCAGTGACATTATCCCTCTGATGGTCTCAGAGAGGCTGATCGATGTAAAAGCTGACTACAGGGGACAACTGATCATGGTCACAGGGCAGTTCCGTTCCTACAACCGCCATGAGGAAAGAAAGAACAGACTGGTTCTTTCTGTGTTTGCCAGAGAAATTGAATTTGTTGATGAGATTGAAGAAAGTGCAAAGACCAATCAGATCTATCTGGATGGTTATATCTGCAAGGAGCCCGTTTACCGGAAGACGCCGCTTGGGAGGGAGATCGCAGATCTTCTGCTTGCGGTAAACAGACCCTATGGAAAGAGTGATTATATTCCCTGTATCTGCTGGGGAAGAAATGCCAGATACGCCAATCATTTCCATGTGGGAACCAGATGTGAGATCTTTGGGAGGATCCAGAGCAGGGAATATATGAAGAAGCTGTCAGAGGAACAGGCAGAAAAGAGAATCGCCTATGAAGTTTCCGTTAGTAAGCTGGAGCTTCTGGAGGAGCCGGAGGATACGCCTCTTCATGCATGATTTTTTCAAAAATCCGGGAAAAGCAGCGAAAAGTTGCTTTTCTTATCTGACTGTGATATGATGAGCCATAACTTTCTATAGAATTTTCATATGAGGTGTGTTTATGAAACAGGGGCTGATACATATATACAGCGGAGATGGACATGGCAAGAGTCCGGCAGCACTTGGCAAGGCGGTGATGGCGGCAGCGGCCGGTGAAAGAGTTGTGATCATCCAGTTTTTGAAGGGCAGAGGTCTGCAGGATACTGAGTTTATCAGGAGACTTGAGCCGGAGATCAAGATCTTCCGCTTTGAAAAGAGCGAGACCGATTTTGTGGCACTTTCTGAAGATAAGAAGCAGGAAGAAATTGTCAACATTAAAAATGGATTGAACTTTGCCAAGAAAGTACTTACCACGGGAGAATGTGATCTGCTGATCCTGGATGAGGTACTTGGACTCATTGACAATGAGATCATTACCGTGGAAGATCTGAAGAATCTTTTGGAAGCAAGAGACGGTGAAACTGACATTATCATGACGGGAATTTCCCTGAATGATGATCTGTGTCTGGTCGCCGATGAGGTTTCCAGGATAGAAACACTGAAATTTAAGCGCTGGTAAGACAAAAGCATTTTTTGCAATAGCAAGAGCAGGATATCATAGCATCTGCGCATTGACAGGAGTCAGGCGAGGTGCTATGATTTGTTTATACAAAACAGCAGTTCAGTCTGCGGCAGCAGATGGCTGCATGAACAACTTGATAGATGAGATAGAGGTTGCGTATTTTAAGAGTAGTTTTTTGGATGTGGCAGGCACAGAGGAAGGAAAATGAAAGGAAAACACGCCGAAAGAATTCGGAGGCACTGCATATGGATTCTTGGGCATACAGCTAAGAGCTGTATGACTGTCATCAGATTCTGATGGGGCGCTATCCGATGAAAGAGATAAAAGTCGGCGCCATTTGTGCCGGCTATTTTTTTACATAATAATATTCAAGGAGGCAGTTAATATGGCAGTTTTTACAGGCGCAGGAGTAGCAATCGTTACACCCTTTAAGGATAACGGTGAGGTGGATTACGAGAAATTTGCAGAAATGGTAGAGTATCAGATCGAGAATGGTACGGATGCGATCATCGTCTGCGGTACTACCGGAGAATCTTCCACACTGACACATGAGGAGCATCTGGATGTGATCCGCTACTGTGTGGAGAAGGTAAATGGCAGAATCCCGGTCATTGCAGGAACAGGCTCCAACTGTACAGATACAGCAATCTATCTTTCTACAGAGGCCGAAAAATACGGCGTGGACGGACTTCTTCTGGTAACTCCTTATTACAATAAAGCAACCCAGAAGGGCTTATACCAGCACTTCAAGGCAGTGGCAGATTCTGTTAAGGTTCCAGTTATTCTTTATAATGTGCCGAGCCGTACAGGCTGCAATATCGCACCGGAAACTGTTGTGAAGCTCTGCACGGAGGTAGAGAATATCGTAGGTGTCAAGGAAGCAAGCGGAAACTTAAGCCAGATCGTGAAGCTGATGTCCCTGGCAGATGGTAAGGTAGATCTGTATTCTGGTAATGACGATCAGATCACTCCTCTTCTTGTACTTGGCGGTAAGGGTGTGATCTCTGTTCTTTCCAATGTGGCACCCAGACAGACACATGAGATCTGTGCGAAGTTTTTTGCAGGAGATGTGGCAGGAAGCTGTGCAGAACAGCTTCGTGCGATTCCGCTCTGCAATGCATTGTTCTGTGAGGTAAATCCGATCCCTGTGAAGAAGGCACTGAACCTGCAGGGAAGGGGAGCTGGTATCCTTCGTATGCCGCTCTGCGAGATGGAAGAAGAAAATGCGGTAAAGCTTGAAAAGGCAATGAAGGATTACGGTATTTTATAAGAGCCATATTAATAGGAAAGAATGAGGAACGGAAAATGGTAAATGTGATCATGCATGGCTGCAATGGAAAGATGGGACGCAATATCGCTGCCCTGATTGCAGATGATCCGGAAATTACACTGGCAGCAGGAGTAGATGCTTTTGATGAAGGAAAGAATCCCTTTCCTGTTTTTAAGGATATCAGGGACTGTGACACGGAGGCGGATGTTATCATTGATTTCAGTGCAGCACCTGCAGTAGATAACCTGCTTACTTACTGCGAGGAAAAAAAGGTGCCCTGTGTGCTTTGCACCACCGGTCTTTCTGAGGAGCAGCTTCAGAGAGTAGAAGAGGTTTCAAAGAAGGTAGCGATCCTGAAGTCCGCCAATATGTCCCTTGGCATCAATATGCTGTTAAAGCTTCTGAAGGAAGCAGCGAAGACACTGGTACCGGCAGGATATGATATCGAGATCGTAGAGAAGCATCATAATCTGAAAAAGGATGCACCGAGTGGTACTGCGCTGGCACTTGGTGATACGATCAACGAAGAGTTTGACAATGAATTTGACTACGTGTTTGACAGAAGCACGAGAAGAGAAGTAAGACCGAAGAAGGAGATCGGATTTGCGTCCGTCAGAGGCGGTACTATCGTAGGAGATCATGATGTGATCTTTGCGGGAACAGATGAGGTGATCACCTTTTCCCACAGTGCTTATTCCAAGGCTGTTTTTGCAAAAGGGGCGGTCCAGGCTGCAAAATATTTAAAAGGTAAGCCTGCAGGTCTTTACAATATGAGTAATGTGATAGATAATAAATAGTAAGAGAAAAGGAATGGTTTTGTGAAGAAATGGCCATTCCTTTTTTAATCTGAACTGGGGGAAGGGTCATAAGGTGACCTACGGAAAAATGAATGAACTGGAATTAAAGTATTTAAAGAGTCTTGCACATCAGTATCCTAATATTGCAGCAGCTTCTACAGAGATCATCAATCTGCAGGCAATTCTTAACCTGCCGAAGGGAACCGAGCATTTCCTGACAGATATCCATGGGGAGTATGAGCAGTTCAACCATGTACTGAAGAATGGCTCCGGTGCTGTGAAAAGGAAGATTGATGAGGTGTTCGGAAATACCTTAAGCAGCAGGGACAAGAAAGCACTTGCCACGCTGATTTATTATCCGGCAGAGAAGCTGGATCTTGTGATGCAGGAGGAAGACAATATTGAAGACTGGTATAAGATCACACTGCACAGGCTGGTACAGGTAACCAAGCGTGTGGCTTCCAAGTATACCAGATCCAAGGTAAGAAAGGCTCTGCCGAAGGATTTCGCTTATATCATCGAAGAGCTGATCACAGAAAAGGCAGAGGTTTCCGATAAGGAAGGCTATTACAATGAGATCATCCATACCATTATCAGGATCGGGCGGGCACCTGACTTTATCATTGCCCTGAGCAACCTGATCCAGAGGCTGGTTATCGATCATCTGCATATTGTAGGGGATATTTATGACAGAGGTCCTGGTCCCCATATTATCATGGATACGCTGATGAAGTATCATTCGGTGGATATCCAGTGGGGAAATCATGATATCGTGTGGATGGGAGCTGCCTGCGGGCATCTTGCCTGTATTGCGACAGTCATCCGTATTGCAGCACGATATGGCAGCCTGGATACCCTGGAGGACGGCTATGGCATCAATCTGATCCCGCTTGCCACCTTTGCCATGGAGACTTATAAGGATGTAAACTGCGATACCTTTGCCATTAAGTTTAATACAGACTATGACACCAAGGATCTGAGTCTTGACATGAAGATCCATAAGGCAATTTCCATTATGCAGTTCAAGCTGGAGGGTCAGGTGATCAAAAAGCATCCGGAATTTCAGATGAATGACAGACTGCTTCTTGATAAAATTGATTATGATAAGAAGACTGTGCGGATCAGTGATAAGGAATACGCCATGTCAGACGTGGAATTCCCGACTGTGGACAGGAATGATCCCTATAATCTGACTCCGGAAGAAGAGCAGGTTATGGCAAGACTGCGTCAGGCCTTTCTGAAATGTGAGAAGCTTCAGAAGCACATCCGTTTTCTTTATACCAACGGAAGTCTGTACAAGGTGCATAATTCCAATCTTCTGTATCATGGCTGTGTGCCGGTGGATGAGGAAGGCGATTTCAAATCTGCCAATGTAGAGGGAAAGGAATATAAAGGCAAGGCACTGTATGATGTGCTTGACAATTGTGCAAGAAAAGGCTACTATGCCAAGAATGAGCCGATCGAGATGTACCGGGCGCAGGATCTGATCTGGTATATCTGGGCAGGACCTAATTCCCCGGTCTTTGGCAAGGATAAGATGGCTACCTTTGAACGGTATTTCATAGCAGACAAGGAGACTCACAAGGAAGTAAAGAACAGCTATTATTCACTGCTTGGCAATGAAGAGTTTCTGAATAAGATATTGACGGAATTTGGCCTCAGCACCAGAAATTCCCATATCATCAATGGACATGTGCCGGTAGAGCTGAAAAAGGGAGAATCACCGATCAAGTGTGATGGCAAGCTGCTCATTATCGATGGTGGCTTCTCCAAGGCCTATCAGAGCAAGACCGGAATTGCAGGCTATACACTGGTTGCCAATTCCCATGGTATGCGTCTGGTTGCCCATGAGCCCTTCGAATCTACAGAAGCAGCGATCCTGCATGAATCAGATATTTTCTCTGATACTACGATCGTGGAGACCTCCTATGACAGGATCCTGGTTGCGGATACTGATATTGGACGGGAGCTGCGGGAAAGCATTACTCAGCTGGAGCTGCTGCTTGATGCTTACCGGGATGGTACGATTATTGAAAAATAAATTTCAAAAAAGAGCTGTCGTCGGACAGCTCTTTTTCTGCCAATATAAGAATAAAATCTGGCAGTAATTACTTCTTTACAGGTGAAGCCGAAGGGGATGCAGAAGCTCGTGTATTACCATTAGCCGGACTGCCTGTGTTATTGCTTCCTGTAACGGAATCTGTCATATCATCAATGCCGTCTGTAACTCCGTTTACAACATCATCGACACCATCGGTAATACCATCGATTGCATCTCCAACCGCATTTCCTGCGTCTTCGAGGAGAGAACCATCATCACCGGCAGTCACATCGTTGACTGCATCATTGACATCATCTGTGATATTGTCATTGCCATTCACTGCACCATTCTCGGTGCCTGCAGCATTATTTTCCGGGGAGCCTGTGACAGTTCCCTGATTGTTTTCGGTTGCAGCATTCCCTGCCATATCATTTGCAGAGTTGTTATTTTTGCTGCTTCCACAGGCAGCAAGTGCCAATGTCATAGAAAGCAGCATAGCTGCAACTAACAGCTTTTTCGATCCTTTCATCATAATACCTCCTGTCTAAGGCTGAAAGATGCCTTTCTTAAGAACTGCAAACTGTCAGTTCTGTTGCTATTATGTGCATTCTGTATTAAAATAATTCGTGTGAAAAGGAGCAGAGAATGAAATTCAGACCATGTATTGATATCCACAATGGAAAAGTAAAACAGATTGTAGGTGGAAGCCTGAAGGATGCAGGAGATCAGGCAGAGGAAAATTTTGTTTCAGAGCAGGATGCGGCCTTTTTTGCCAGATTATATCAGAATAAAAAGCTTTCAGGCGGACATATTATACTTTTAAACCCACCCTCTTCAGAATTTTATGAACAGACGAAAAGACAGGCTCTCAGTGCACTGCGTGCCTATCCGGGAGGACTGCAGATCGGTGGCGGGATCACACCGGAGAATGCAGGGGAATATCTGGAGGCAGGTGCAAGCCATGTGATCGTAACCTCTTATGTGTTCAAAGATGGAAAGCTTCATTATGACCGCCTGCAGGAAATGGTAAGGGCTGTTTCAAAGAACAGACTTGTGCTGGATTTAAGCTGTCGGAAACGGGAAGGAAGCTATTATATTGTAACCGACAGGTGGCAGAAGTATACAGATGTTTTGTTAAATGAGGAAACGCTGCATAAGCTGGCAGGATTCTGTGATGAATTTCTGGTGCATGCAGTAGATGTGGAAGGAAAGGCAAATGGTATCGAGGAAGAGGTAGCAACGCTTCTTGGAAATGCCTGCGAGATCCCAGTCACCTATGCGGGCGGGGTACATTCCTATGAGGATCTGGAAAAGCTGAAGCTTCTTGGAAAGGACCGTGTGGATGTGACGATCGGCAGCGCCCTTGATCTGTTTGGGGGGAGGATGAACTTTGAGAAGGTGTGCCTTTTGTCCCAACAAAAGCCGGATGATTACATTAATATCACGATTGAACTTGATGATGTGGATATAACATCTGCAGATAAGTAAGACAGGAAATCTTTGATTTCCGTAGTTGAACTTATGCAGAGCTGACCAAGGCAACATATGATGAGATAAAGAAGTATGTGGCTGAACATAATGCTGGCATGAAGGTTTCCAATCTGTATATCTCATAGGTAAAGAGAAAATGCAGAATTTAAAGAGAGCGCAATTGTAGAGGAGGTTACAGCGAGTGCTTTATGGGGTAATAGAAAGTAATGTCGATATACCAAGTGGCAAATTAAACTATGTTGCTTTTGGAAAGGGTCAGAAAAATTTAATAATCATTCAAGGATTGAATATAAGAGATATTAAGGGTGCCGGTGTTTCGTTGGCTCTTATGTATAAGATATTTGCTAAAGATTATAAAGTGTATTTTTTTGATAGAAGAACCAATGTAGCAAAAGGACTTACCAACTGGGAATTGGCAGAAGATATTTACTGTGCTATGGAGGCACTGAATATCAAATCGGCCGATGTGATTGGCATATCACAAGGTGGAATGATAGCAATGGCATTGACACTTGAACATCCGAAATGTGTCAATAAACTGGTTTTGGGTGTAACCTCAGCTAGAGCAAACGAAAATATTAAAAATGTTGTAAGCAAATGGGTAAATTGTGCTCTTAATAGGGATCATATTACTATCAATAAAGAGACCTTTTCTCTGATGTATACGAAAAAATATTTACAGAAATACAAGTTATTTATGCCGTTTATGATTAGAATAATTAAACCTAAAGATTTTAATAGATTTGCGATACTTGCATCTGCGATACTGGATTTTGATTGTTATGACAGATTAAATGAGATTAAATGTCCTGTTTTGGTTTTGGGTGGAGAAAAAGATATGATAACGACAGGCAACGCATCTGTTGAAATTGCTGATAAATTGGGTTGTGAAATACATATGTATTCGGAGTATGGTCATGCAGCGTATGATGAAGCTAAAGATTTTAACAGCATAATATATGATTTTTTTATTTGAATGAAAAGTCTAATCCCACAGCTATGCTGGGGAGAATGGAATAGTTGGAAACGGTGAGGATATCAATAAAAAAACCTTCTGTGATATATTAAGAATGGTGTCGCAAACCAAACTTAATCACAGGAGGTGGTTCATATGGACAAAAAATTTACGGAGGTGTAACGATGGATACCTTGATTCAGGATACTCTGTTTTTCTTTGACCGGCATCAGGCTGTCTGCTCCGCTGGAATCAGACCGGGTAGCGGTAAAAACTGAGCCGTATCCAGGGCGATGTACAACGCATTTTGTTATCAGTAGTCCGTCCGACTTGGACGAAGAGCTGTTTGATTGGATCGAGAAGGCATACAGCTTTGCTCAAGAAAAATGATGTAGTACAATTCCAGTTTTTTTTATGTTTTGTTTTTTGATGATTGCCCACATATCTATCTTCGAGATAAATTCGTAATCCGTTCGGAAACTGAAAGCTGTGTGCATGCAGGGCATCTGTTGATGTTGATTACGTCATGGACATCCCCTTCCAAATTTGTTACCACCGCATAAAAGCCATCATACATGGCTTCTTCCCGGATACACTCCTCATCCAGTTGGAAAAACTGTTTCTGTGTGGTCTCTCCGTTATCAGTAACTGCTGTTTTCTGAATTAAACGAGAAGGATCGTTAGGATTTTTCCTTTCCCTGCTTTATCCGAGGACTGCATGATCTTTATGGCGCGTTCAATCTGACCTGCCTGGATTCACTGCTGGTATGCCTTGTATTTGGGGGAATAGGTGATGATAACTCTCCTGTAACAATGAGGTATCCTTTGTAATAAACGGTGTTGTACACTTCAAGATCGATCTCATCCAACGTAGCGGTATTTCGATTGTATGAAAGCTATTGTAAGAAATGATATAGCATGACAAAATCGGATTGACCAAAGTAACATAGACATTTATAATATAGACAAAACGAAAATGACATGAACGGAGGATAGGGTAATGGAGAAATATGTAACACTTGAAGAGGCATTAAAAAGAATTGAGGAGTTGGAAAAAGAGAATGCAGAACTTCGGGAGGAATTGGAGTATTACAGAAATCGTAAATTAAGCGGTCGTCAGAAACATAACGCCAAGTGGATGGCAATTTATAATGATTTTGTTGTTGGATATGAGAGTGGTATGACGATGGTAGAAATTGCGAAGCGGAACAATGTCAGTGAGCGGACGATTTATAGGTATAAGGCTTACTATGACAAGGCGAGGAAAGTAGAGGATAATGAGTAGACCATTTTCATAGCATTATAAAAATGATTGTATGGATTTTGCGGTGGATTTTTTGTACCGCAAATATGAAACGGAAGATGTTTGCAGTCACAGTTTGTGACCACAAAACAAGGAAGGCAATATATGTCAGAAGATAAAAAGAAAGATGAAATTGCTGTGATTGATATTACAGAAGAATACATGAAGGATCGACTTTATGAATTCAGAGGGAAAAAAGTTATGCTTGATTCAGACTTGGCAGAAATTTATGGGTATGAAACCAAAAATTTTAAAAGGCAGGTTAAGAATAACATTGCCAAATTTGAAGGCGATGATTTTATGTTTGAATTGAATGATGAAGAAGTGGAAAATCTTTCAAGGTGCAAAAATTTCACCTTGAATGTTGGAAGAGGGTCAAATATAAAATACAAACCTTATGTGTTTACAGAACAGGGAGTATATATGCTTATGACAGTTTTGCGCGGCGAGCTTGCAATTAAACAAAGCCGTGCACTTGTGAAGACTTTCAAGAAAATGAAAGATTACATTTTAGAAAATCGAGATCTTATTGGTCAGAGGGAAATACTTCAGTTAAGCATGGAGACTGCTAACAACAGAATAGAAATTAACAAAATCAACTCAGATATGATATCTCTTG
>ERZ1026850.36-NODE-36-length-77428-cov-18.296279_pt1 | contig 77428 bp, 83 predicted proteins | sample MGYA00380155_ERZ1026850 | MGnify/ENA primary metagenome ERZ1026850 (study PRJEB33269, sample SAMEA4719791) | human gut metagenome | biome: human-associated habitat; feature: organic feature; material: feces | place: Cameroon | collected 2013-10 ... | reverse complement strand
CTTCCTCGGGATCAAAAAGATCGTTCTCGTAGCGATCCTTGAGTCGGCAATAGAAACTTGACCGAATGTTATCGTTGGCCATCTCCACAATGTCAATGAGCGGGATCGAATAAACATCCGAAATATCCCTTTTCTTCGCGTAGAGTTTTCGTTCTTCGTATACCGACCATCCGAACTCTTTCTCGAAGGTTTTGTACATGCCGTTAAAGATGTCTTTTTGGGGCACACCCTCAATGTGGGAGATTTTTCTCACCATCTCCTTAACGTCATGTTTCCACGAAGTTTCTGCTGGCTGAATGTAAGTCTTACGCGGAGTATAGGAACCATTCTGATGAGTTGGTTGCTGAATAGTCGTTGCCAGCTGCTTCTTGATCTGTTCAATTGTGGAGATAATGATGTCGTTCTTGCTCACAATGCGTTCTGCCTTCTCAAGGTCTGCTTTTGTGAAATGGATCAAATTCTCAAGAGCTTCCCTGTCCTGCCGGCGCTTTTCTTCCATCTCGGCCATCTGAGAACAAAGCTGGTTCTGAGACTGGCGAAGTTCTTCAATGCCTTGAGTCATAACATCAAAGCGTGCCTGTCGCCGCAACTCTACATCGCTCGTCTTCCCTCTGTCCAGAGATACGGTTTCGCCCTGCATCAGAGCGACCATCACATCCCAGCAGAAATCAATGAAGGCGTTCGCTTTGGGCTGCTTGCTGTAGCGGCAGATTTCCATTACGCCCCTCAAATTATAACATACCATCGTTTGAATCCCAAAGGGGGTTTCAATTTGAAACCCCCTTGAAAACTTATCAAGGCGGTCTGCATTACGAAAGTGGATAACCGCAATTCTCTTACGAGGTTCATCATATTCCAGTGCCTCACCGACCTGCTCACGGGTCATCCAGAAGTCGTCCTGCGCTTTGGCATGACCGATTGTCGGATTTTCGTACACATTAACCTCAAGCTCGCCAAATTTCCTTGTGGTCGCCAGCTGCAGTACTACGTTTTTGTTCTCATTCACTTGTTTTCCCTCCATTATATATATTTAAGTCCTGTTTGTGAAATGATGATAGCACATTTTCTTTGCGTCGTCAATCGTCATTATAAACAGAACTTAAATATATTTTTTGTGCTATTTTTGTCGACTACCTTATTTATAATAGGTGTTAGGCAGCGCCTTAATTGGCTATGCATAAATCATTGTATATTATTCGTCCTTTCTGCATATTTATGCATTATTATTCATCGAGATCTAAATGATGTTGTTGCTCTTTTAAGCTCTCAAGATTGATCTTTAAAAGGTTCCGAGGTTGATCAGTACCCGTTCAATTCGCTTGATTTAGTTCAATTGATGAGCTTCCTGTCGACCTCTGATGAGCTACTTCGTTGAGTTTCAGTCGTTTTGCGACCAAATCGCTTGCTCAACGCCCAGTGGTTTGGATCTGATGTCCGACGACTTCGTTGGAGGCTGAAGGCAGGCATCTCCGCCCCGGGATACCTCATCCTACCCTTGCGTAACTGTCGGTCAACCGGCAGCCGTAACTGAAATACGTATTCATCTCGATGTTTTACGATAACTGTCTTGCGGTGATTGCCTCAGCGATGTTTTCTAAGACGTGTTATCGAACGTGGTCATAATATCACCTCATTTCACACCTGTGACCGTCTATGTAATTCTTGTTTTTTCGTTTCGCACGCTCTCCGTGGCGGCTAGGAAGCCCCACAGCGGCTTTTCTGTGCTTCGTAATGAAATTCATTACAACGCATCAAAACCGCGTATAGTGCCATCTATGCCGTTCTGGCGACGTGTGCCGGCATCAACTGCGTTCCGCAACATCTTTATCCGACCACATCGAAACGTAGAACACGGCTTCACCGAGATCCGACTTAAGATATCCCTCCAAGCCGCCAATGGTGTTTTTGATCTCGAAAGTCACCTTGTCGCCGTTGATCTCGAACAGATGACCATCTCGCTTACGCTTGTTACGACAAGTGATAAAGTCCTCACCAGCCGCGCCCTGCTCAAGCTTGACCCACTTGGTCGGAACCCGAATCAGAACGAACGACGAATCGTCACCGCTCCGAATCGAGAACTGATCGTACTGTTGGACAAGCCCGACGAACTTATTGAGAGTGAATTCATATCGACCGGGCTCAAAATTGGTCATATCGGTCATAAAGGTTTTCTCCTTCCCTGCTTTCTTCTCCGCTGCTTCTTCGCTTTCGCTTCCTTCTCTCCGTTCTCCCTGATGGTTCTTTTTCCCTTAACAATCCTTTTAACTCCTATAATCCTCTTACTACACAACCATCACTATCACATCATCATCACTACATCAAACATCCTATTCTTTTTCTAAATTTTTTTCGCCGCCACTCGCTCATCGCTCGCCACGGCTTCAAATCAGAGACGCTTCGCGATTGGACTTCGCCCAAACCCATTCGTTATTTCGTTTCTGATTTTTTGAATTGTGAATTGAATGATTGAATAATTGAATAAATATACATTTCGTTGCATATTGACCAATTCGCCAAAATTGATCAAAATATATAGCTCTTCAGCTTCTATTATACAACGATTTGATGTTATAGTCAAGTGAGTTATCATAGGTTTTGAAGATTTTACAACTGTATGGGGTGAATTAAGTAACACTTAAAGAAGTTTAACTAATGCGAATCAGCCCTGCTCCAGCACCCATTTTCACGCCGATTGAACCAAACTCGGAAAATTCTGGCGTATTGTAATTGACAGCATAGACACAAGGACACATATTTTCAATGTCGTCCAAATCCATCGGCCATTCATCTTTTTCATCACTGACATAAAGCAAGTTATCAATGATGCCAAGCTCTTGATGGAATGACCGGATCACACTGTAAACAAGTCCGCCGTACTCTTCTTCAAATTCGTGGACAGCTGCTTTCTGTTTATCGTCCAGAGCGTAAAATGCACCCCAAGGCGGCTCACTGGAAAGCGGCGTACCGTCTGCCTCGAACAGTTCGATTGCTTCATGAAAGAATCCAAACGCTTTCATCCGCTTGATGGCTTCGGCGCGTTTCTCTTCAATTGATACTTTCATCAGTTATCACCTTCCTCAGAAATCACTTCGATCGTTTTGATTGAGCCCGGCGAAAAACTCCGCCCACGAAGCTCTTCCAACTTCGACAGAAAATCGAGAAGTGTATGCCAGCTAGTTGGCTTATACTTCTGTTTTGCTCCTGCACTCAGGGTTGCTTGAAGTTCGCCAACGATATAGTCATCAAGGAAGTTCAATCGAGCACCAGCCTCGCCGTCTTCCCAACGACCGATTTCATTGTTCCATTTAGCGACATCGTATGTAACTTCAATTGATTTCATTATACTTCGCCCCTTTCAATCAGCATTCTCGCCGCTTCTTTCAGGATACAGACGCCCTGTGCACAACTCGCCACATCGATATCGTTTTGTTTATACAGCATCCAGATCCCACCAAAGAAACATACCGGGTCGCCAGCAGTATAACCAGCTGCATTCTGCCACAAACCAAGACCCGTGTTGTTGAACAGCTTGTCCTTCTTGTAGGCTCGCCGCAGCTCTTTCAGTGAAATAGGAATATACTGTTTGACCTTATCCAGACCGCCCAGATAGTCGATATAACGAGCATAGATTTCGCGATGATCGAGTTCTCTGCCTGTTCGCTTATCGATGGTGTTGCAGACAATGCCGCACGCTTGTTCGAGTGTCATTGTTGCGCCCTCCTTACTACTCTACGATTTTAATTGATTTAATAGAGCCGAACATATAGACTTGCCCTTTCATATCTTCAATGCAGTCAAGAATTGTTTCCAAAAGATAATACCAGTGAAACAAATCACCATAAAAATGACTCGTATCTCCAATTTCGAGACACTTTTTAAGCTTTTCATATACAGACTCTTGCATTTCATTGATGACTGTATTTACTTCGATTGTTTTGCTCTCATTAAGAGGAGCTGCTTCATATGTAACTTCAACTTTTTTCATTGTTACACATCCTCTTTTTATTACTCTTCGAGTGTGATATCATCGTGGCCAGCATCCTCTTCGTTAGCCATTGCTGCCACTTTAGCTGCATTGCTTTTGATGAGATCCCAATATGTTTCAACGCGCTGATCGAGAATTTCTTTTGCTTGAGCAATCACATCTGCTTCTGTAACATGATCACAATTGCATTTCAAATCGAAAATCAACTGATCAAATGTAACAGAATCCAGAATACTTTCGTCTGTGGCCATCCCTTCACCAAGAACCCAGCGGTAATACATCCTTCAAAGCCTCCTCTCCTTCTAACTCGATCTCTTGAAGGGTATGATATACACGATGTTTTGATTTACGAACTTCATCTTCAAAGAGATATTCGGAATGTGCGCCGTATTTACAATCAGAAAATTCAGCAGATCGAACATTCTTTTTCTTGCAAGCCTTCCGATAGATGCTATAGATATAATTGCAAGCAGCGTCTCTAGTGATAAAAGATTTCACAACGTGATTATATTCAGTCCGCCAAACATAATCCTTGCCTTCAGTTTGAAATGTTTCAATAACCAAATAAATCATCCTATTTATCCCCTCCCTTCTGCGCTATCCCGCCGGGTCAGAACCTCCTGAACTGTACGAACTTGCCGTTCTCGTAGCAGGGAGAGTAACACTGAATTCTTGTACCGTATCGCTCAAGGAATGCGTTTACAAAAACAGGTTCGCCCTGAAGAATGATTGCCTCCGGCGCTAATGCACGGGCAGCGTCCGCTGTGTTCCATGCAAGGCATCTAACCCGAAGTGAGGAGTCAACTGGTAGAACTGTAGGGAACACCCAATCATGAAGAACACCATCGGTGCAAAGTTTACGGGCTGCATTGAGCTGCTCCAGCGACCACTGTGCCACAGAAAGTTCGGTCATATTGATAACCATTTTAAATGTTCCCCTCTTTCAACGGATATTCTTCGATGAACATATTCTGCCGAAGCGCTGCATAGCCCTCGTCCGAACTGTCGAATTTCCACAGATCACTCAGGTATGCGCCAAGGACACAAAACTCCACACCCTGCTTGAATGCTTTGATTTCGATCCAGATGTCGAGGTTGCCGCTGCCGCCGAAATAATCATCGTCTGCCCGCTCGTTCTTTGCGAGGAGAATCTGACCAGAATAGACATGACAAGAACTATCAAAACCAACAACGCCAAGCATCATCTTGTAGTAGTCGTCAATATCTTCGTCGAGAATGACACGATTCATAATGCCGAGCTTTTCGCTCTCTGCGATAGTGAGAACGTTCTTCATATCATCAGAAATAATTGCGGTCATATTGTGTAGCACTCCTTTCAAGTCAGGTCACGAGTGATGATTTGTACAAGACGATCGTATTGTTTGTTTTTTCCGTTCAACCAACGATAAATCACATATGGTCTATATACTTTTTCGTCAAGCCTAATATCAAAAACGTCGGGAGTCTGAGTTGCTTTCTTATGAATAGCGCGAAGAACATCAAGCGCGTCCTCAAGATTCTTGTGTACGGACATAATACTGTGAGTGTATTCATTACAAGAGAATTTATCGTCATGCTTGTAATAAGAACTCTCAACGATATATACAGAGGTGTTCATAGTTATTACGTCCCTTTCATTCCATCTCGATCTTAACGCCGCGATATTTGCGATTTCGATATAACACATTAGCCGCCTACTTTCGTGCACAATCGTAGCTGGCGAATGCACGGTGATATGTTTTAAAATTCAGCCAATTACCTTCAAGTTCCACATGAAATGTAATCTTGTAATGCTGGAGCTGATAGCCAGCGTCTGTATAATCACCCATGCTGCGGGCCCTCACTTCACTTCTCTTGATTCGATCTGAATATAGCGTTCGAACTCATCGCCGTCCAAATTCTTCCAACGATAATGAAGATTGCGGCCATCAGCATCAAATTCGACGTCATAGCACTCCGGGTCTGCACTCACCGATTTTGCCATCTCACTCAGCATCTTCATTGCACGCTTGCGACTGCTATAAACATCCCCATTGTAACGATTGAACATCACCCACGGTTGACCTTTGGTTCGCTTGGAATAGGAATTATCTAAGATATGCACCATCATTGTTACAACTTCCTCCCCCCTATTTGTTTTGTTACGTTTGCTACGCAAGTATCGGATGTGGTTACGTCTGCCCCGGTACCACCAGTCGCCCGGTTTCAGTCACTGTTTACATAATAGCTTTATAGAATATCAATACAAAGCTGGCCGGCTGCGCCAGATAGGATTTTAAACGGGTGCTATCAGACCCGGCCTTAATATACTCGTAAGGACTTATGGATGCGATTGATTGACTTGCCTTTTATAACATCCTTATACTGACTACCGCCAATCAATTTTGCAGCGATCATAAAAGAGGCCGCTGACTTTTGGCCTCTTGAACGGTGTCCAGAGGGGCACCGAAAGTCTATTCGTTTCATCAAGTATATTGTTAGGCGTCAAAACAGTTTGTATCGCCATCCCATGAAAATTTTCTCATTGGAGTAAGACGCGACCCTTGCACCAAAGACCACTCCTAGCGAGCGGTAACTGATTTTACAATTCAAGCTATAAACCCTCCTTTCGTTTAGTTTCGCTCACTTCAAGTAACACCCTCTAGTTTACTTTTATCATTGATTTATCAGCGTGGCCTTTGCTTCAAAAGCAAATCAAATTTCACTAAAGCGGTGGAGCGCCCTTCTGTTTACGCTGCTGCGTTCTGGGCTTGGGACCAGTACAGGCTCTGCAGAACCCGTAGCCGCATTAGACTGAGCGACTATTGCCGCCCAGCCCCCTCTGCGAAAACTTCATTTATGATATCATCTGCGACTGCGTTATGTATGTAGGAAATTGCTGGAAATTCTTACTTGTTTGCCGCAGCCGCATCATTCTTTTTCGGAGTCGGCAACTTAAATCGAACCAAGATTGTGGTTGGTCGAACGCTAGAATTAGTCGACAGATGGCTCTTATACGACCGCCTGTCCTTCAAACGAGAAATCACTTCTTTCTGTGCGTTCTTGGACAAAGGCTCCGGTTTCGACACTGCTTCCACCGACTTGATATTGGCATCAAAATTCGCTACACGGAAACAGCCCTGCCGATGCGTTTGGGTTTGCTTGATTTCAACAGGCTCCAAATAATTTCTGTTCAGATTCATCTTGACGACTTCTTTTTCAGTGAACAGCTCGTCGGCAATGTAGATAGACCATGCTTCTTCGTTTGCCTTACGCCCTTTGCCGCGATACATGGGTTTGTTGTTGGCACTCCTCTTGGTACGATAGTAAAGCATTTTTGTTACCTCTCTCTTTTGATTGAATTGTGTGTAGCAGCGCTCTTAAATGAGTGCCGCCGCTTTATTTATCGCAACAGCAATGATTACAATCACCGCTGTGGTATATAGAACGAATTCGCACGGACAATCCTGATAGACGGTTACGATGCCATCCACTAGATTTTTCGCCGCACGATACAAGCCCTGACAGACTCGATTGAATCGCGGGAACTCGTCCAAATAATAAAAGCCACGACCAATCTGAAGCCCAGCATATGGAACAGCAAAGATTCCAACTGTGACCCAGATGGCGCGGCTACAAAGCTCTTGCCATTCAAGCATTTTCTGATCTCCTTAGATTGATAAAATCGTCGATATAGTGGCGCTGCCCACCCAGATTGAAGTATGGACGCCCGCTTGACGTATATTTGACTTGGCGTGTCCCACAGTCCTCGATCATATCGCCGTTGTTGATACCTACATGAACGCGCTCATCGTTACATTCGTAGATTTCATAACCGCCGAAATTCGAGATGGGACACACTGCGATTGCTTTAGGCGAGCTGAGTTGCTTTACGGCAGTAGTTTGCATGGCCATAATTTGCACCTCTGTTGTATCTGCGATCATAATTCATTCGGGCTCTCTTGCCAAACATCTTCCGACTGCTGCGTGTCATATCGTGGTCCGCGTGAACGATAAATCCGTGACAGTTTGTGATGGTCGCCACCAAACGGCAGTTCGATTCAATACACCGCCACATCTTTTCCTTGGGCAACTCATACGAATGCTCGGTAAGGAACCCCATTCTTGCCCGTCGGAAAAAATCGGGCGTAAGCTCGCGGTCATTGATTTTGACAACCCGAATGATTTTGATATCCTCATTCAGAACCACACCATAGAGGTCGCCCGCCATGGTTTCGTAGATTTCACTGACGATCATACGGCTGCGCTCCTTTCAATCATGCCCGCAAACAGCTTGCGACCTGCTTTGCCCATATTTGCAGGATACAGAATCGGCTCACGACCATTGATTTCGGCGATGATTTCTGCACCCATAATGTCGAGTTCGTCAAGAAACGCTGTCATACTCAACCCGCCGTAGTCTTCGGGGTTATACTCATCAGCAAACGGCCAGCCGCTATCACAGGAGTCCATTACAGATTCGATACTTTCATCGCCACGCAGATGCACAACGTTGATGATGTCATCCCTGTAGTAGACGAACACAAAGATATTCCCTGCATTGTCCTCATAGAAGAAGTTCACATACATGTACAGTACCTCAATCTCTCTCGTATACTTTTACCACGATGTTCTCGCCATTGGTCAGGGTCATGCGGGAAAGATTCGATTTGCCGAGTTTTTTGTCCAGCATACGAATCGTCTCATATGCCTTTCGCGCGACATCCTCACAAGAAAATTGGGACGCCGTTTTGAGGCCATCCTTATACTGGATTGCGACAATCCAGTCAGTGCCATCATCCACAATACGCCCGGCGGTAGGACGTGCCTGCTGCTGCAGCGCGTTTTCATGCTGCGCTTTTGCGACCTGCTCCTGTTCGCGCTGCTTTTCGACCTCGGCGCGGAGACGCTTTTCTTCTACATCAATCATCACTTCAATTTCTTTGACGTCATTCATGATGTAGTTGGCCATTTCACGTGCCATTTCGCCAAGTGTATCGCCTTTGAATTTGTGTGCTACATTGTCACAGAAGCGGCACTTTCTAATGGCACTTTCCTGTGCATAGCGGAGCAATTTTAACCGAGTCATGATAATACCTCTCTTCTTTTTTATATGTACGCTGTGTTATGATGTGTATCAATCAACAGCGTTTTCGCTCCACATGACGTCCTCGATGAAATCATCTAAGAATCGGTCTGGGGTTCCATTGCTGTTCATGATGAGAACAACGTGCTCACCTCTCTGTTTGGGGCAGAAACTGCCCCAAAACCAGAGAGATCCGTAAGAATCTCTCACCCAGCAGTTAAGACAGCGCGTATTGTCGGTTGCAATCCGGCCATCTACAATGTAGTAGCCGAATGGGCCAACGATATCACTTTCATAGTTGCTCCACATAGGAGACACGGTAATGAGAGTGTCGTCGTAGATGTTGTCCGGGGTGCCCATGTCTGACATAGTCATCTCGACATACTGTCCAACGACATAGTCGTATACGTCGGCAGTAAAGCCCCACAACTCGCCAGCATCATCGAGCACTTGGTACTCGCCGGCGCTTTCACTCCAGATCGTGCCAGACTGGATATAAGTCGTGGGCTCTGCAGCCTTGACGGGCATTGTAAAGATTGTGGCTGCGAGCATGACGCTTGCGATAACGACCGCCATACCTCGAGCGGATTTCAGGATGGATTTCATATTGATTATGCTTCCTTTCTATGCACAGCGTTGAGTGCCGTTAGTGGGGACGCCGCTGGTTGAACAGTTCTTTGATTGCGAGCTGAACCGATACGGCGAATGCGATACCGACAACGATACCGCAGAAGAAAATCGTTTCACTGCTGAAGTAGTCCATATCGCTGTGCTCCTTTCGTTATGCCCAGCACTTGGCAGGGCTTTCGTAGTGAACACCCGCCTCTTCTAATGCTTCGGTGTAGATTGCCGCCAGCTCTTTGTCGCCAAACATAATTGCGACATCGAGGGCGGATTCGATTGAGAGGATTGCCATGGCTTACACCTCCCAAGACTTGCGGCTTGCTTTGACACATTGCCGCATATAGTGCAGTGCGCCAGAGCGAAACTGAAACGTTCTTGGAATCTCGTAGCCATCGTAATCATGATAAGCTGCGAGATCGACTTCGCGACCGTATGCGTCGTAGACATAATTGCCGACGGCGTAGTCGCCAAAATAATCTTCGCAAACGATCTTGTGACCGTTGCTGAAGATGACGATGTCTTTATCCTTCATTTTTGTCCTCCTTTGCTTGTGTGTATATTGTGTGTATGAAATGCCCTCTGGGGCGTATCGGTAGCGGTATACTATCTTCCCCGTGACCGCTAATCGCACGGCATCGCTCCTTTTGGAGCAGAGAAAAGAGGTAAAAAGAAAACGTCAACACTTAGCCTAGCGGCGTTTGAGCTGACGTTTGGGTTGGTTATTAAATTAGGGCAGTTTTATGTCATGCCCGGGACGAGAAGCATCAGAGTTCTTCTATTTCAACCTTTACGAGATTCTGATTTTCACCATAGTTTAATCTCATAGCATATAAGTTCAAATCTCGAAACTCTTCTGCCTCTTTTTTTGTGGCAAATGTACTACTAGAAATAACATCGTTGTCCCTAATCCAAATTACTTTCACCACATATTTATTTTCAGCCATAAATTTACCCCCTTTGCTGAATTGTGGTAGGTTGTTAAGGGTAAATTTATGCAGAAAGCGCATTAACGTTTTCCAGACTTAACAGGGAATTGCGGGTTGAGCGGGCGATATCCTTCGGTAGTGTTACCATCCATGTACTGAGCCATTTTGTTGTCCATGAACTTGATTTTCCCATTCATATCAATCTGACCGCCGTAAATTTCATGGCTCATGATACGATACTCCTCAGACAGAGGAACTGGAGCACTGCAATGTCCTTGACCTTTTCCTTTGAATCGGCGAATACAGGCATTACAGTTGTCATCAAAAGCACGATGATAAGATTCAGCTTCACGCTTTTTCCGCGCTTCGGCTTCTTTCTCAGCTCTGGTTTTGATTTTCCAAACATGAATGCGATGTCCATGGATAGCATCGAGAAGGAATGCGCTGATTTTCGTGGGACAAATCTTCACCCACTTGCCGTTGCTCAAGACAACCATGTCAGGGTAGATACCCGTCTGAAATGCCCGGGGATTAGTGATAAAAACGACCCCGTTGTGCACCCCATAAAGGTCATCAACATTTACGAGGTTGCCATGGAAAATCGTGGGCGCATTCGATTGAATCACCCACGAATTCCTCACTTTGAACGATTTTTTCATAACGCATTACCTCTCTTTTCTTTCAGAATCTTGGTTTAAAGCCCCCGCGCCACATCAAGGCGTTCTGAATTTGCGGGAGTGAGCAGTTTAACGTCATGCTCGGGACACTAGATATTATTTGGAGTTTCATCGTTACGGACTCCTTTCTTATTCTCGATTCACTCTTACATCAAAGAATGAATTGCCCCAATCTTCGGCGATTAGGGTGTATTTGCGGTCAGAGCGAACATTCTTGGGACAACCACGGAACACCATGTCCGGGTTCAGACGATTGATTTCAGCCAATACCGCCGGATGGTGGATGGCTTTCATTGTCTTACCGGAAATAGGCTTTCCGGTCTTGACCACGAGCTGCTGAGGAAGGTGCCAACCGTCCTCAGTAGTTTCAGACTCATCGTTGATGATGGTCAGCGTACGCCAAGATATGGCAATGCGCTTTTTGATGGTTTTCTTTTTCATTACGAACCTCTTTTCTGAGTGTACAAAATGCGCCACACTCTTGAGCGCTTGCGTTACTTGCGCATTATCGCGTTGTATTGCAACCGGACGGAGCTAATGCCCCGCCCACGCACTGAGCCTGATGCCTATTTATAGCCGCTCAGTCGGCTGTTCTGTTACTGCTTTTCCTCGGCTTTCTTAGAGCGACCGTACAGGGCGTCAATGATAGCCTGCTTTTCCTCGGCGGTGGCGTGAGACTTGTTGATGAGAGAGACAACCGCTGCCACATCAATAGCGTGAGCCTTGTAATCCGCCACCTGTCCCTCGAGTTCGGCAATCTTCTTGTCCTTGGCTTCCTCGGCAGCCTTGGCTTCCGCTTCTGCCTTGGCAGCTTCTGCTTCTTTCTTGGCGTTGGCTTCCTTGGTTGCCTTGGCTTTGTCTGCCTTGGTGGCGTTGTACTTGGCACGCGCTGCCTTGAATTCGGCATCAGTAGTACGGCGCAAAGGCTCGCCCTTAATCAGGCGGACGCTTGCAAAAATCAGCTGATTCAGGAAAGATTCAGGCACTTTGCTCAGGTCGTTGTTTACGTCACGGCGTGCATCTGCAGATACTTCACCAATGATGATGTAATCTGCCTTTGTGATGCTATACAGGGGACGCCGCCTGGTTTCCTTGAGCTTGGCGGGGTCACGGCTGCCAAGCATGGTAAACCACGCGTCAAGAGCAGATTTCAGGTTGCTTTCAGCCACCTTGAGCAGTTCCATGTCCTCTTCAGACGTGCCCTTAGATTCACGCAAGGTTGCGAGGTAGGCAGCGGTAGTGTAGACGCGGGTGGACATCTTGAGAATAGCGTCCTTGGTTTCGACAACACCAGCATCGGCGAGGGAAGTCGGGGTAATAGCTACCACCTCTTTTTCAGGGTTGACGATATCAAACAACAGATTGCAGATAGGGTTCAGCTTTACGTTCTTTGCAGTTTTCATGATAATCCTCTTTTCTTTTCGCTGTTTTGTACCGTGTCGGCAATCACCAACACTTGACAAGGCACAAGCTTTTTACACTTGTACCCTCTCAAGTGCCCGCCGTGCTTTTACGCACAACGGACACGGAAAGCTTTTTGTGTTTATGTTTGCAATCAGGTAGTTTTCAGCCTTGTATTGCAAACAGTGGAAAAAGTTCACAGCACGGACTTTTGAAGCCCTTACGATTGCACGCCCACGGCTAAAGAATATAGTTAGGGCTTTGTGTGCACTGGTTACACTGGTAACTTTTGTCCACCTGTTTAGTTTCTGGTCAAATCAGGAAACCTACAATCCGCACTTTTGTGCACCGTGTCGGCGATAAATCGCACATTGGCACGCTATCCAAAAGTCCCACGACTTGCCTTTACCATCTGCACTTCCTACAACAGTTAGTTACACTATGAACTTTTGTCCATCTGTTGACGTTTTTCACCCGCCCCTACTTGTGCCGTTTCCAGCACGTTCATGACGTTGTAACATCTACCTAAATTTTCCCAACACTACCCCCTAAAGAGGGATAGCGCCGTATAGGTGACTGGTAACCGTGCATACTCTTTGGTAGTATCGCCGGATTGACTTTTCAGTTTTCAAAGTACACCTGAACACGTTGAAACGTTGCGCCTACTACATCAGGCGCGCCCCACAACTTCCGGGGTGTTTCCGTGTCCCTCAGGACACCAATACAATACCATATCTAGATTTTTTGTAAAGCAATAGTCCATGCGCCAAAATCCACCGCAAACAAAAACAGAATGGAAGTCGCCTATATATAAATAGGTATAAATTCCGTGTTCAGGGACTACCTAATCCCACCTTTTAACAAAAGGTCATATTAGCCGAAAACCCGCATGAATCCTAGAAAAAATGGATGATAGACAGGGCAAGAGGGGGGCAGGTTGAAAATCCGGGGTCAGCCCGCGCGAAGCCCGAAGGGCTTAGTTGTTTCATCTCCCCATCACGTCCAAAATCTCCCGAGTTCGCTACCGCGTTCACAACATTTATACATCCAGCCGTGCACCACCTCACTTCTCAATTTTGATCCCCACAGCCATGTCAACCACCGCTCTGCAGCCCCTATTTTCACCCATCAAGATCACCTACAACACCACACGCCGTAGTATCTCCAAGTGTCTCATCGTAGCTCAAAAACGTCCCGAAGTCTTACCCGGTAAACAACGTATTATCGTTTAAAATCGCATGGTATTATATTGTTACAAATTGCCCCTATCATCGTAATTTCATCCCGCTAGTACCCCACAAAGACCAAAATTCCCTTCTCAGATCGCTCAAATTTCGCTCATTTTTTGATCAAAAACGTCATATTTTGCCCTAAAAACGCTAAAAATGCCACTAAAAACGCATATTTCACGCATAAACGTCGTTAAACGCTCCATTAAGCAGCCGTCCTGCGCAGCATCGCTAAAAAACAACGTATCGCCCCGGAAAATATATGCAATTTCGCTTGCAAATAACAAAAATTTGGTGTATAATATAGGTATGATATATTTAAGTCCCGTTTGTGCTGCTGAGAGCATTTCTCGCCCGCTATGTTCTGGCAGCTCAAAATTTCGCCCTTACAAACAGTACTTAAACATATTAACCGTAAAACGATATCCAATACATCCTTATCAAGGAGGACAATGATCCACTATGAAATTCTATGATACCTCTGCCCTACTAGATCTCCCGCCTGATACTCTTCTGGCAGAGCCGTTCCTAATTGCTGACATCACTCTCTATGAGCTGGAAGACATCAAGACTAGTGGCAAGAAGGATGAAGCCACCAAAGCTAAGGCACGCACCGTCACTCGCCTGCTCGCCGAACATCCCACAGCGTACACAGTAGTATCTATTGACTACACACAGCTGCTCTCGATCTTGAATGATGTCCCAGTTAAAGACAACAACGACGGAACGATTATGGCTGCTGCCCGATGGTATCTGAATGACCTGCAGAACAAACTGGACAACCTTCCAAAAGAGTTAGACGCCGACAGTGCTAATGAAGCCGCCGAACTTACCACACTGATTGATTCCTTCCGTTTTGTTACCAGTGACCTAAGCTGCTTCAACCTAGCGCAGCGGGTTATGAAACTACCATGTGAATTATCTCTTGATACTGGCGGTGCCAACAATGACTACACTGGCTGGACCGTGATTGCTCTAGAAGACGGTGGCGAGGAGGCTCTGGCGATGGCCTACTCTAAGGACGCCGAGCAGAAGAACCTATTTGATACTCCCACGAACGGCTATATCTTGATTCCAAATGTCGACGCAGATGGCAATACAGCTGGAATTCGATGGAATGGTTCGCGCTATGTACCTATTAAGTATAAGAAAATCAGTAACCGCTTCACTGGCGACATCCGCCCACGCAATGATCAACAGAGACTAGCTTTTGATATGCTGCAGAACGACGATATCACTGTGAAGATGCTGGCTGGTACATTCGGTAGTGGTAAAACGATGCTCATGGTGTCATCTGCTATTGATATGATCGAGAAGCACAAGGTGGACAAGCTGATCTGGATTCGCAACAACATCGAAGTCAAAAACACGAAAGAACTTGGCGCACTTCCCGGTACCCTGCTGGAAAAGTTAGGCGCGGCATCATTCGCTGGACCTCTTGCTGATCACTTAGGTGGAGAGAGCGGACTTGAATATTGGATCAAGAATGGACAAGTAGAGGTGGCGCATCTCGGCTTCATCCGTGGGCGCGACTACAAGAACGCTATCTTGCTAGTATCAGAAGCAGAGAACTTGACAAAGGAACACATTCAGCTGTTGCTCGGCCGTGTAGGTGAGGGATCTATGCTGTGGCTTGATGGCGACTTGAAGCAGACGGATGAGGCGGTATTTGAAAACAATAGTGGTATGCGCAAGGCAATTTCTGCTTTGACTGGAAATCCGCACTTTGCTTATGTGTATATGCCAAAGACAGAACGCAGCGAGACCGCACAGCTGGCCGATCTACTCGATTGAGGAGTCGCGCAAGATGATAGAAGTAAAAATAAGCGGCTTGAAAGTTGCGGACTACTGGTCTCCTACCGACGGATGGAACTATGACGCCATTGATAGTCTTGCAAAAGAATTGTGTGACCGTTATCGAGAAGCTGAAGCAGAACAGACAGTAGAACTATTCAAGAACTACATAGAAAGAATGAGTATACTACACGAAATTGATCCTTTCTCTATTGATTATATCCGCGACCAGATTGAGTGGATGATTCGTCCTATGGTGCACCGTGGAATGACGATGAAAGAATGGTTGCAGATAAACGCTTTGACCTATGAGATTGTAGAAAAATCGCTTCCCTCTTATCTTGACAATATGGCTATGCTACATCAGTTACAAAAAGAGCTGGAGGACACGGCTTTACATCGATATTTGATCACACCATTTGGCAAAAGGACAGCTGTATGGAAATAATGAATGAAGCTAATTTAAATATGTTCTGGGCGATTGATGAGTATTTGACTTATAAGATGTCGCGATGCTTTGACGCCTATATTCTTCTACTTGGTTTAAAAGACGATTCTGGTTTCTTTATGAATTTTGAAGGCGGCAGAGGTGGAGTCGAAGATCATTTATATAAAGAAAAAGGTCCAGCGGTATTTGCTTTTATTGACGACAATTACAAGATCCTACGTAATGATGACGCCAAATGGATCGTCGATTTAGCTTTAAAACTATGCAAACAAATTTTTGATGATTGATGGAGGCTCCACATAGTATGTATAAAATATTCGCCCCACGCGGCGGTGGCCGCACCTATCAAATATGTAAATACGCGATTGAAAATGACTGCGACATTATTGTGCCAACATCTCTTAATGTGGAGCTAGTGACAAAAACAATAATATTTTTATGCGAATCATCTTGCGGAAAATGGACATATAGCGGATACAGAGTTGATTCGCGAGAAGTCTATGTTGATACTTATGGAAAACGACTGATTATTCGAGTTTTTAACGCCTCAAATTACCAATTCGCCAGCTTTGAACATAACGCAAAACAAGTTGTAATCGACGATGTTGATTTATGTATGCAGCATATCATAGGAGGTCGTAATATCGCCGCCTGCTCTATAGCTACATATGATCCATCTGATGTTGCCCTTCACCCAGAAATCGAGGACGCGGACGATCCAACCATAGGAAGACCAACGGTGCAACTGACCTGTAGGAGTTTGCTATGATAACAGATATTTTTGGAATGACCAATTACAAAAAGAACGAAAAAGAAATACTGGAACTCGCAAGCAAAGAAATCTGCGAGCAACTTAGCGAAGAACGAAAACAAAAAGTGGATTCCATTGTAATTCATGTCGATGTAGACCGCAGATACATACATTATGATCCTCCGTCATCTTTTATGATAAATTCAATGGAGATCTTTAAAGTTGATATCATGTCCGGGGCGCATTTGGAGACAATCGAGGGGAAGGCTGCGGAAAGTATTTATAGGCGATATCTTGAATTGGTAGGCAAATATGCGTTGCAATTCAAAAAACCGTTTACCTGTAAGAGCCTATTATAAACTCAACAGTTGGAGGACCCCATAGTATGACACGAGAAGAAATTATAAAAGAAGCGATGGGTTACGCACAAATTGGACGCTTCGATTACTACAAAGGAACTTACGATGAGATGTTAGCTGTTTTAAAATGTTTTGCTGATACTGATGCAGAATACGTGAATTTTCAAGATATGCGATGGCACTTAGATGAGAAAAAAGGAAGATTCTATTATGAACGCTTGTTTGATCAATGGGAGCCAAAACCAACGCCATGGTATCAAAAGCCATTTACCTGTAGGAGTTTATTATGAATCACACTGTAACTGCCAGAGTCGCAATGCTGACTTCTGCAAATTATGACGCCAAAAACGGAATCTATGTCCCATTAAGTGACAACAACATGGTGTGGGTCATGCCATTCAAATCGTATCGCGATCTTAGAGCGTGGTATTTAAGAGCAAACGATGGTTCAAAAATATTTCATCAGATATGGTTTGGACCCGGGTATACATATAATTCCATGAGCGATGTAGCGACACGACTTGCGAAAGAGTTTGATCAGCTTAATGATGTGGATTATTGCAGACTTGCCAATAAAGATGGCGTTTTAGATTTGTTCCATCCTATTGAACTTGACTATACGTGGACTTGGGACCATGTCGTAAAAATCACAGCACCTTGGTATGAACGAAATAAAAAGAACTTGGTGTGTCACAGTTTATTATAAGAGCGCCGCAGCGCAGCAGAGGAAACCGCAATGAGAGTGTTATTCATAAAACCAGAGAATTACCAAGCAGTATGTAACTGGTATGACAGATTAAAAGAAGTAAAAAATCATCCAAAGACAACTGTAATATGTCAGAGCCCAGAAGAGTTCCGCGCGCAGTTCGACAAAGATAAATTTGGTGCTCGATATACCACATTTTATTTTGATGAAGGATTAGCACTGGCAAATGGCGTAAAGTATTTCAAAGAATTTGTAAGATTATATGGCGACGAAGATGCACGTTATATATCTGCAACAATGAAAATGAGAACCATCAACATTGACCGATTATTATGGACTGGTGATTTCAATGTGTTCAAAGGTTTTTGTATTGACCCAGATTGCATTGACGACATCATCAAGAGTGCGAAAAGACCATTGTCGTGCAGGAGTCTGTTGTAATAGGAGATTAACAAAATGGATGTTATTGACTTAGATTTTATTGGGAATCCAGAGAACTATTATCGTTATTGGATATCAAACGATTTAGCAAAAAACGCAACTATCACCATACCTAAAGAACAGCCTATAGAAGGGTCTGCATGGGATAGACTGAAAACAATAGAAGAGCAAATCGCAGATATTTACAACCAATTAGATAAACTAAAGAAGCCACTTCGGTGCAAATCGCTTCTATAAGGAGGACTATTATGAAAGAAGAATTTTCAAAAGAGGATATTTTTAATATTGGATTCGCTGTAGTTGATTCGGTGCGTAATTATAGTGTCACAGTAGAAAATATCATTGACGCGATTCAAGTATACGCGGACTGGCAGGAAGTTATTGGCGATGCTTCACTGTATGACACACTTTGGATGGAAGATTATACGCCTATGTCCCCTTCTTTAACACGATATTTATATCATAAGCTATATGGGTTGGAAGAATACGATAATGACAGTGAGGAGGATTACGGCGATGAGTGACCGCAAGCGAGACAAGAATTCTAAGAGTACATATATGAGAGCAGCCCGCAAACAACGCATGATTGAAAACCAGTTTATGCAGGAGATCGAAAAAGCACAGGAGGCTCCGGCGTCTAAATATAATAAAAAATCCCACAAGCAACGCCGCGAGTGGGATGATGAAGAGTAAGGAGGAATGTAATAGTGGATAAAGATCCTAAGAAGCCCGACGATCTGCAAGACGAAAACGGCCAGCAGGGCATGATGAGCACAAATATTCCTTTGACTATTGCAGTATCGGCTTTTATCAATAGCAAAGACTGGTTTAATTGGATACTGCACGCTGCTGAGACACTGGTAATTTTTTACTTGACCTATCAGATTATTGGCAAAGTGTTATTCGTGGCGCTGGTTATTACTCCCCTTCTTGTATTTTATATTAGCAGTGCAATCGATTGTTACTACGTTGTGTGCAATAGCGAGTTGGATGACAGCGATGACGACTCTGACGATGACGACGATTTCCACAATAAATTAAAGTAAAGGAGAATTGATATAGATGTTTTCTCCTCCATTATATAGCGTTTTAAAATTTCCTCTTAACTATATTATTACCCATGATTATAATTTCAAACTAACTAACGAAGAACTTATTCATTTCACTGTGTTACAAGGTGATAATATGATGTTTCGCCAAATCCGTATGATATCTATGAATGACGATAAGTTTCAGAAATTTGTTGTTTTTGTTGACGCTACAGGTGGATACAACAAACCAAAAGCTCTTGAACGTCTTGTAAAACACGGATTTAAAATCAATGGAGAAACGTATTTGTTTAGTGAACGCAGTGCAAGTATGGTTCGTCAAAGCATGCTTAGCTTTGTTGAACGTCATATCGCACCAGAACTTGATAGGCGAATTAGTATGGGACTTGATTTTTCTGAAACGCCAACTGTTCTTAGCAAATATTATGCCTATCGTGGTTTGAATCTGTCGTCTGCTTTTTGCTTACCGGAATGGGAGCCTAAAATTTGTATCGTTGATGATTACGAGAATACAATTAAAAACCAAATGGTTGAATATCTATACGATAAAACAACGGAATTTATTGATAAAGCAGGTAACAAAAGAAGTTGGACACAAAAGGATGTCGCTGTAAAGAAAACCGATATCACTATTAACTGCTTCGATGGTGCAGGTATTTGTCACCCAGAAATTATGCGCCAGATTGAACGTAAAATAAATACCGACGAACATATTAATAGTTGTATCATTCGCGCACCATATATTAAAGGATGCATGCACGAGATTGATTATGAATCATTTTATGCGGAGCGTGGCGTTACAAAAATCAAAGATATTTGGGGGCAAGAATATGATGTAACTCCCGGCAGCGAACCACTTATGATTCTTACCGTTAGCCTTTATAAAGGATATAAATATTTCAAGAAAGACGGCACATATAAAGACTGGGAGAGATATTGGGAATGGTTTCGTAAAACAAAAAGCTGCTTTGCTATTGCGAAATGGAATTATAGTGCTGAACGAGAAAATTTAACCACAAAATGCAATTATCAAATTTTGCAAAACTTAGACCTAGAATTCGATGATTTCAAACACTTCGCTGACATGTCTGTAGATTTTTATGAAAAGGTCACAAGTGATGATATTTTTTACACTGATTGTTTCCTTGGATTAATGGCTGACGATGTTAATCCATTGAATCATTATATTGCTGCATTAGCACGTAATCAAGAAATGATTCATGAGCCATGCGTTAAAGAGTACGTTCATTCCTTACTTGATAAAACTCGTGATGGATTTAAATGTGGAAAACTCTGGATGAATGCAACATTTAAATTTTGGGTACCAGATCTTGTTGCTCTAATGGAATGGGCTGGCGGGCTCCCTGTTGTTGGAGCGTTAAAGGCTGGTGAGATTTATACTTTTGATCGTCGTGGCGTTGCACTTGGAGACCGCATCTGTGAACGAAACCCCCATATATCAAGATCAGAGCACCTGCTTGTTAGCGCAGTAGATAACGAATTGACTCAAAAATATTTTCATGGACTTGTAAATTGTTGTTTTACTTCGATTTATGACATCAATGCACCTCGACTCAATGGTTCCGATTTTGACGGCGACCTCGTTCTTGTTATTGATGAACCTTCCATGATTCATGGAGTACATACAGATATTCCTATTACGTTGGATCTTGAGGACAAAAAGACTGCTCTCGCTGAAACTGATACACTTGACAATAAATTCGCTTGTACTCTTCGTGGTCTTAAAAGTCAAATTGGCGAGATTTCAAATTTAAGCACTGTCTATCAAAACAAAGTTCCTAAGACTGAAAAGACAAAACAAGAATATTTGAAATATGTTTCTCTTTTGTCCGTCGCAAATGGAAAGGAAATCGATAGAGCTAAAACTGGCTGTGGATATAAGATTCCTAGAAATATACAGAAATATGGTACTGGTCCTAAGAGTACACCATATTTTATGAAATATGCAGGCCCCTATTATGCTCGTTTACATAATCTTAGCAAGGCACACAGCAATATGAATTTGCTCTGTATGAGCCTCGAGCGTTGGGAGCGTGGAGTCCGTTGGCATAAAGAGCCTGCCGGCAGTTTTGATTGGCATATAATGTACGATTCGGAAATCGGCTATGATCAGGATGTATTTAATGAGATCGAAGCTATCTTTCTGGACTTTAATAAATACCGCAAGAACCAGTTAGAACTCGAAAAGAAAGCCAAAAATTGGAAACTTTATCGTAAAGAGCTTGAAGGCATCATGACGAAAGAAGAAGCAAAGACCTATGAAACCAACTGGCAAGCAATTTATAACGTGTATCGTAATAAGTGCAAGCTGATCTGTCCTGATGTTCGGGAGTTGGCTAATATTCTAGTCGTGCTGTGCTATGAAAAACATCCCAACAAGTTTAAAAAGTTCCTATGGCACATGGCTGGCGCTGGTGTAGTTGAAAATATCAAACCAGTTCCTGTGCGGCTGCCAGTTCATGATTCGGATGGTGAGTATGAATATCTTGGTCAACGATATAGTTTGGCTGAACCGAAAATTTATGAAGCGAGGGTGAAATGATATGAACGATTTAAAATATTTAATAAATAAAGATGAACTCGAGCAGAATATGTTTTATTGTCCATTTTGTTATTCAAAGAGAGTGTATCCTGTTGTTGGAAAAGACATAAAAATCAAAAGCAAAAATGCATCTCATCAAGAAGTCAAAATTCAGAATGTTGACGCATTCTATTGTGCCGATTGTAAAATCGCGTATGCCACAGCAGTCGATGAAATACTCCAACAATGCAGAGATATTTCGGGTGACCCAGAATTTTATCCAGAATCAGGAGAGGTGAATATCGATGCTTAATCTGTTCAAGAAAAAGAAAGTACAGCAGAAGGAAATTCCGCAGCAGATGGAATGCCCTAAGTGTGGCGGGACTATGACACTGACAAGTGGATTAACATATAAATTCCACTGCCGGGGGCAGGAACTCGAAGCCTCAAATGTTGCCGCCATGAAATGTGCGAATTGCGGCGAGATGATGTTTAGTTGGGACGAAGCTCAACGTATCCAAAAATTCGCTCATGAATCTGTGGGCTGGGAGGATAAAACAGAATGAGTTATCGGTGTTTTAAAGCAACGATTATCGCTTTGATAGCTACAATATGTTTATGCTTAGGTATTGGGATTTGGGCATCTATTCCACGCAAAAACAATGCAGGCGATAAATCTGTTGATAATGGAAGCTCTCTGTATAGTATTTCTAATACGAAACTTATTTATGATGAGAACACAGGGGTTGTATACTATTGGCTGTATAGTGGATATATGGCTCCGTACTATAACGAACATGGACAACTTTGTCGTTATGTTGATGGCGAAATTACGCCAATTGAATAAGTAGGTGTTACAATGAATATAGCTGAGCAGATCCTTTATTGGAAATCAAAACCTTATTCTTTTATTGATGCATATTTCGGCTCTCTACTATATTGGTACCAGAAAATTTATCTATGGATGTTTTGTAATAGGAGGTTAAATGGCTTATACGACATTTTATTGCAACGAAAATATGCTTCTTGACAATTGGAAATATTATCACGAGTCAAACCTGATGCTGCGAAATCTATTGAAGAGGACAAACTTCTCCCCTATTGAGTGTGCGACTATCTATTATGAACGGATGCGAAACCCAGAATCTGTTAGTTATGATCGCAGCCATCTGATTCAAACATTCAGCCGAGGGCGCAAAAACAACGCACCAATACTTGACATACATCAAGTTGTTTTATATCAGAAAGATTTAGATTATATCACTGACGCTCGCCGCCGCTATCACATCAACTGGGCCCAACTTAGAGTTCTACTTGGAATTATCTTCTTCTGCCGACTATATGGCAGTGACACGGTGGCATTAGACACTGATTTTAAAATGAAGCGGTTTGGAAAATGTTTTGACGAACAGACAGAAATCATGTATCACGGTGGACCTAACTGGGACGATGGATACAACACGGTACGCGGCATGTACGAACTGTCTGACGTGCATCATTTACTCTATCGAACTGGAACAGACGACATTGGTTGCTTATATACATATCCGAATTTTGCACTTGATAAAGATGACGTAATTGCGTACACCTTCAATGTAACACTTGAGAACAATCGATTGAACCTTAGTAAAGTGGCACGGGAATTGTTTGATCCCAAAGAATGCTATTGTACTGTTTGTGGTGAAAAGTATATCACAAAGAGACCAAATGCAAGCTTGTATTGCAAAGAGTGTGCCGCAGACAAAGAGAAGGCACGGTTAGCGAAAATCAAACGGAATTGACGAAGATACACGAAATTAACTTTATTTTCTTAATATATGAAAGGGTATATCTCTTTCGACTTTAAATTTAAAAGGAGATTTAATACATATGATTGAAATTACTAAGAACGAAGCAACTTACCTGCGGAAGATCATCCCCAATGTGCACATTACTCGTACTACTCATAAATGGTACGCGGAAGAAATTAAGTCTGTCCTAACACAGCTGCCCGGCAATGTTGAAGCCGAGGAGGCGTTACGCGAACTAAATCGCACTCATCGCACCAACTCTAATTTTGAGATCTGAGGTGCAGAATGGACGAAATTAAAAAGAATGAATTCAGAAAGACAGACGATGAATCCTTTGACGAGTACATGATGCGTATTGGCAATGCGTGCTCTGAGCGAAAATTAACATGGGATCAAGCAGCCGTAGTTTTGAACGAAGCTACAAATTCCAATTTTGGGGAATGTGCTTATCGAAAAAAGTACAAGTCGTGGAAAGCCGGCTACGACTACGCGCTTGAACATATGAGCGGTAGCACTGTGGCAGACGAACTGCAGCGGCTGAAGATAGAACAGGTCAAGATGCGAGACGAGCGGGCGGCAACAAACAAGGTTTATCGTGATATTGCGCGTGCTGAATCCATCAAGGAAATGATCGCAAGTGCTGTTGTGCCCTACGACAAGAATGATTTCCTGAATATTGTACAGTACGAAGGCAGCGGACATGACTTAATTGTGTGTTTATCTGACCTACATACAGGTGCTGGCATTGATTCGGCATGGAACAAGTTTGATAAGGAAATTTTAAAGGCAAGGCTGGAAAGCTATGTCACTCAGGTATTTAACATTGTTGAGAGACATGCTGCTGAAAAGATTCATGTACTGTTGCTTGGTGATCTTATCAATGGTCATATTCATATCAACACTCGAGTTCAGAACAATGAAAATAGTATCGAACAGGTTATGACAGCCGCAGAGTTGGTGAGCAACTTTGTAGCAGAACTGTACGAAGTATGCCAACATATTGATGTGTATTCGGTCAGTGGCAATCATTCACGGGTTTTTCCAAACAAGGAGGAACAAGTTGCCGGAGACGAACTCGAAGCGCTGATCCCGTTCTATATGAAGGCGCGACTACAGAATTTGGCTGGCATTGAAGTAAAAACAGAGAAGCTCGATCCTACGTTTGGTGGATTTAAGGCTCGTAATAGTCTGGTGATGTATGCACATGGAGATAAAGACTCCCCTGCTAACGTCGTCGAACACTTGACCATGATGGTGAAACAGCCGATTGATCTGGTCTTCCTCGGACATCGCCACACAAACGGAATGACAACTGTGCACGGGACAAAGGTTATTGAAAGTGGCTGCGTATGCGGTACTGATAGTTATGCTGTTGGTATTCGCAAGAATGATATCCCGCAGCAGGCCGTAGCTGTTATTGCTGATGATGGTTTGACCTGTCTGTATGATGTGAAGCTTGAGAAATCAGCAAAGATAGTAATTTAACATTGTAATTCATAGAGATTTTTAACGCTCTGGGCTTGACCGCTCAGGGCGTTTTTATATGTCGCAGGTGACAGCGCCGGTGTGCTGACTTGGCTCATAACCAAAGACAGAGTGGATCGTCCCCACTACCTGCACCCATGAAATTAAATTGTAAAGGAGGTTCCAGAATTCGAAGATGGAAGAAAAATTTCATAAAGATTTAGGAGGCGATTACTTCTACTGCTATTCCCGCCGTTGTGCATTCTTTATTCGTGCAATGGGAATTTTCTATGAAGAGATTGGCGAGCATCCAACTACGGGCTCTGTATATACAAAGTTCCACAAAACAAAGAAGCTTAATGAGATTTTAAAACTGTGGGATGATATCAAGTATCGCTTCGACAATATGTCAGATGACGGAACGGTGGTGAAGGACTATGGCCAGAACTGCCGTTGAAAAGAAACCGCCACGTATTAAGGTCCCTGCCTCATGGAGTGGTGGTAAATGTATGTGCTGCGGAAAAATCTATGATGTGCGCAAAGGAAATTTCTCAAAGACACAAAGTCAGTGGTTTATGGGCAACGATGGATATCTGCCGTGGTGCAATGAATGCAAAGAAGAAATGTTCAACTTCTATGTAAAGAAATACGGAGACGAAAACGAAGCAATCAAGCGATTAGCTATGCTGTTTGATATGTTTTATTGTGATGGGCTTCTTGAGGCCGCAGAGCACTCTACTCCCGGTTCTCCAAAAATCAATACATACATGGGACGGCTCAATATGCGCCAGCACGCTGGAAAGTCTTACGATGATACACTGGATCAGGAGAAGAAGGACGCATTGGCTGCCGGTCGTACTGGTAACACAAAAGTCACTCAGAAGATGATTAGATTCTGGGGTGATGGATTTGATGAACATGATTATTTATTCCTTGAGGATCATTATCAAAATTGGATCACTCGTCAAGAATGTAAAACTGTTTCGCAGGAGACTTTGTTTAAACAAATTGCAAAAGCAGAACTCAATTCTGAAAAAGCATACGCGACTGGTGATACAAAGAAAATTAAAGAAGCAACTGACAATTTATTGAACTTGATGACTTCTGCTAATGTTAAGCCTAATCAGACAAATGATAATGCATTAGCAGAATCAAACACATTTGGAACACTGATTCAAAAATGGGAAGAAGAAGAACCAATCCCAGAACCAGCACCCGAATGGCAAGATGTAGACGGTATCGGCAAGTATTTTAGGGTGTGGGTATTAGGTACTCTATTGAAGATGTTTAATCTGCCTAATCCTTATCAAGAAGAGTTTGATAAAGAAATGGAAAGATACACAGCTCATAAACCATCGACTACTGAAGATGACTCGGCTGACGGCAGTTTACGAGAGACGATTTTCGGTCCTGGCGAAGGCGGTGGTTCGTCTTGAGTAAGGAAAAATTGACAGATAAAGAAGTCGCCAATTCGAAATCAGAAAAGATAATGAATACTGTTGCCGTTCGGTGTTCGTTCTATAGGGCCAATCCGCAGCGATTCGCAAAAGACTGTTTGAATTTAAACTTAAAACCATTTCAGCAGTTGCTTTTATTTTTGATGGTCCGATGCACAGGCTTTACATTCATCGCTGCCCGTGGCATTGGAAAGTCCTTTTTGACTGCCGTATTTTGTGTGATCACCTGTATTCTTTGGCCCGAAAGCAAAGTATGTATCGCGTGTAAAGTCCGAACGCAGTCTATAAATATCCTTGATGAAAAAATCATGAAGGAAATATATCCAAACAGTCCATTGCTGCGATCAGAAATAAAAAAATGGGAAATCAATAATCAGAAGGCAGAAATCTTGTTTAAGAATGGTAGCTATATCAAAGTTGTCACTGCAAATGATAGTTCGCGCGGTTCTCGTGCCACTGTTCTTGTCTGTGATGAGTATCGCTTACTTTCTAAAGATGTTATCGATCTGATTCTGAAAAAGTTCCTAAATATTGTTCGTCATCCTGGCTATCTTAACAAACCGGAATATGAGCACATGGCTGAACGAAACAAAGAATTTTATCTTAGTTCTGCATGGTTCCAAAACCACTGGAGTTATGAGAAGTGCAAGGATTATTTTGTCAACATGATTGATCAAAATAAAAAATACTATTGTGTTTCTTTCCCTTATCAGATGTCAATCAAAAGTGGGCTACTTCTCAAAGAAGCTATCGAAGACGAGATGTCTGAATCCAGTTTTTCCGATTTGACGTTCGCTATGGAAAACGAATGTAAGTGGCTGGGCGCTACCGAGGGTGGATTATTCCAATTCGATGACATCAACAAAACTCGTGTCATTGAAAAGGCATTTTATGCTCCAAATATCGTACTCTCCTCCGCTGCGGCAGAGATTCCGAAAAAGAAAAATGGAGAAGTTCGCATTCTGACTGCCGATATTGCACTAATGAGTTCCAAGAAAAATGACAATGATGCAACAAGTATCTTCCTTAATTGTATGATACCAAACAAATCCGGACGTTATACTAGCAATTTCGTTTATTCTGAAAACGTGGAAGGTATGAGCATTCAAGATCAAGCGCTAAAGTTGCGTCGTTACTTTGAATATTTTAATTGTGATTATCTCGGCATCGATGCTCGTTCGGTTGGTATTCCATTGATTGACCTACTTATGCGCGATATTTATGACCCTGAAACTGGCGAAACCTATCCAGCAATCAGCTGCTGCAACAATACGGAAATTGCCGACCGTTGTTCTGATAAGGCTGCCAAGAAGGTCATTTGGGCTATCATGGGTAGTTCTCAATTTAATAGCGATGTGGCCATTGGTCTGCGCAGTGGCTTCCAGCAAGGACGTATTCATCTTTTACAAAGCGAGTATAGCTGCGAAGATCAGCTACGCAAACTATATAAAGGATACGATAAAATGTCGCCCAGCGAACGAGCTGCTTTACAAATGCCGTATATCAACACCGGACTTGCAGTGAACGAACTTGTCAATTTGGGCTACGAAACAGTAAACAACGTAATCAAGGTCAAGGAGAAATCTGGATGTCGCAAAGACCGTTACTCTTCCCTGTCCTATAATTATTATATTGCGCAGCAAGTTGAGCGCAGCATGGAGAAACGGCATAACAAACCGAAGCTGCTCGATTTTAACTTCCGTGCGCCAATATTGAAGAAGGGAGGGCTGTAATGGCTGAAAATATAATGAATAAAAAGGTCATGGTCACTAATTCCAAGAGTGGCAAAACCTCTTATGTTACATATTCTGATTTGGTAAGTGGCGTTTATGCTAACTTATCAAAAATTGGCATTCGTAATCTTGAATCCACATCAGAGACCAATCCGACATATACCAAGTATACGAAGGATCAAATTGTAAAGTATCTTGCTAATCCAGCTAGTTACGAAAAGCAATTGCGGAATATGAGCAAATACCTGTTCAATATTTCAAACTACTATCGTCGGTTGATTCAATATTTTGCGAATATGTCTACATTCTCTTATGAGCTTGTTCCCTACGGTCTTGATCGATCTAAAAGCATCAACCTGAATAAGTTTAAAAAAGCATACTATGCAAGCTCCACAGCTGTTGAACTGATGAACATTCCACACGAAGCAACCAAGATTTTGACGATTGCATTCCGTGACGACGTTTATTACGGATACGCATGGGAGACGAATGATAGTTTTGCTTTCCAAAATCTAGATGCAGACTATTGTAAAATCAGCAGCATTGAAGACGGTGTATACAACTTTGCTTTTAATTTTTCATATTTTGATTCAAACCAAGACAAGTTACTGAATTATCCGCCCGAGTTCCAAACCATGTATAACACCTATAAAACAAACACTCAGTTATATAAATGGCAAGAATTGGACAGTTCTAAGTCAATTTGTATTAAGGTAAACGAACATGACTATATCCCCATTCCGCCGTTTGTGAGTCTGTTTAGTGCTCTGGCGGATATTGAAGATTACCGCGCCATCAGCAAGAATGCCAGCGAAGCCAATAACTACAAGGCTATTGCGATGGAAATTCCTATCAACGACGAAGATGGTTCGTTCCTGATTGACTATGAAACTGCCAAAGAGTTCTACGACATGATGAGCAATGTGTTGCCGCCGAATATTGGCGCGATTTTGACGCCCATGAAATTAACTGACTGGAATTTTGACAAGAGCGGTGTAAATAGCGATACGAACGAGGTTTCAAAGGCCGAAGCAACACTATTTGCGCAGGCTGGTGTAAACAAAATCTTGTTTGGTGGCGGTGACGATCCGGCTGCTTCAACGTTGAATCTGTGTACTGTGAATGACCAGATGATTGTATTCGCGGTGATTCGTCAGCTGGAGCGTTGGGTCAATCGTAAACTCAAGAGCGTATCAAGTTCTTATAAATTCCGTATCAATTTCCTGCCAGTTACACATTACAACCGTGCCGAAATGCATGAGCGATATCTAAAGGACGCCCAATACGGCATTCCAACACGTAGCGCTATCCTTGCAACCGCCGGGTTTGCTGGCACGGATTATGAAAATATGGCTTATCTTGAGAATGATGTACTCGGCTTGAATACTGTTGAAGTTCCGCTTAAAAGTTCTAATACACAGTCTGGCGCTGTAAACGAGGGCGGACGCCCATCTAATGCAAGCGAGGGCAAACAATTAAGTGATGCTGGCGAAGTAACAGCAGATAGACAGGAGGAGTAACATGGCACAATATCTATGTGAAATAGTTGTGCATGGTTCTCACGCCGCCGGGATGTCGAAGTTTTTGATAGAACATGGCGCTCTCCTGCTACGAAAAGATCCACCGAACAACTATGTATTTATCAATGATAATGTATTTGAAAATGCTCTGGCTGAGTTGCAGATTGCAATTCGTCAGGGCTTTTATTTTGCGGACGAGGAGGTGAAAGCAGAATGAATCAACGATATCCAATCTCTTTTTCAAAGAAGAATGAATATGAAACTTCTGATTTTCGCTTCATTGATGTCTGTATTGATGTGATGCACACAGGAGCAAATCTTAATAAGACCAGCTTCACGAAAGATGTTATCAACAAAGCTGTCCCGACTATCGCCAATATGCCGATTCTTGGTTATGTAGTGAACGAATTGGACGATGAAGATAAAGACTTCAAAGGTCATGAGCACGAGCTGCGAATCACCGATACTGATGTCAAATATCTGTATGCGGGGCAGGCTTATGGTGTGATTCCTGAATCTTGTAACCCGCGTTGGATTATTAAAGATGACGGAACCGGCACAGAACGTGAATATTTGCGTGTCGATGGTTTGATCTGGACAAAATTTGGCGACCCAGTAGATATCTTCACTCGCGATGTGACAAAAAACCACAGCGTTGAACTGACCGATATGGTTCGCGAGGCGAAACGCGATGACGGAATTACTCCCGTTTCGTCTTTTAAGTTTGATGGTTGCTGCATTCTGTCGACCACCGATCCGAAGATTCAGCCCGCAATGACTGGGAGCTGTGCAACCGCCAATTTTTCTGTTGACGATATCACATCTCAAATTCGAGAGCGTCTCTATGAGTATCAGTCTCTCCAGCAGAATTATTCTGCAAAAAATGAAAATCCATCCGATGAGGAGAAAGGAGATACAACGCCAATGAATGAAAATGAAATTAAGACCCCTGGCGTCGAGGAGAATCAGGTTCCTGCTGAGAACACGGTAGCCCATACCGAACCAGCCGGGAATGAAGCTACTCTTCCCAATGAAAACACAGTGACGGAGCCTGCAGCTGCTCCAGCTGAGGAGAATGTCGCACCTACTACGGAACCCGAGCCTGCTCTTGTCGAGCCCGCCGGAACTGAGAATACTACTCCTACCGAGAATGAGCACACTGCTGGTGCTGAGTTTACTCTGAGCGCTAATCAGCTTCGAGACGAAATTTATAATGCGTTGCTGAAGGTGCAGGTTCCTTCTCGATGGGACCCTGATTGTATGATTCCTAAGTATTGGCTCACCGATATTTTGGACGGCGAAGTAATTGTGACCGATTCTGGCACGTATCAGCTAATGGGTATTCCATACTCTATGAATGGCGACAATGTTGTTCTGGATTACGCGAATATTAAACGTAAGAAAGTCACTTATGAGGATTGGGACGAGGGCGATGTGATGCCTGGCCTGATCACTATGTTCTCTACTTTGACTGATAAGCTTGTTGAACTGTCTGACAGCTTTACTAAAGCAGCTAATGAAGTCAGTGAAATCAAACCTAAGCTGGAAGCATATCAGCAGGCCGAAGCTGAGGCAGTCGCCGCAGCAGAAAAGGCTAAGCGTGACGAGCTGTTCTCTATTATGGATGAAAAGCTGGGCGCAAATGCGGAATATACCGCACTGAAGGAGAACACGGAGATTACTTATGCCGAGCTGGAGACTAAGTGCTATGCACTGGTTGGCCGTCAGTCCGCTGAGTTCTCTTATGTTCCCACTACTAACAATAGAGGAACCGTCCGCTTTGGCGTGGGTGGCACCCAGAACGGTTCAGACGCCGCGTATGGTGGCCTGATGGAACACTATCTCGGCAAGTAAATAATTCAAAATTTTAGGAGGTACATAATTATGGCAAATACTAAGCATGCTGTTGTGCGCATTGACAAGCTGGGTGGCACCCTGGATGGTGCTCAGCTGGAGAGTGCTATTTTCTACAAGGAATCCGATGCTGCTGAGATCGATAACGCTCAGCTGGTTGTTCTGGGCGAGAAACTGGGTCGTGAGGTCTACAAGGCTACCGCTCCTACCGCAACTTCAACCGTTGCCGACCTGTATCTGACCGCTGGAGTCGAGCTGTTCTATGATCAGACCGTGGCACACTATCTGCCCGAGTGGGTCAACGAGGCCGGCAAGCCTGTGCGCGTTTACGCTCTGAATGTTTCCAAAGGTGGCTTCTCTGCTACTGCCGAGGCGTTTAACGGCACTCCTGCAAAGGGCAAGTATGTCGGTTTCGCTGCTGATGACACCAAGATCCAGATTCAGGAGGCCGCTGACGACAAGACCTTTGGCTGCATTGACTTCGTTGAAACTGTTGGTTTTGGCGATGGCCGCTATACTTACTACATGATCACCCTGAAGTGATTCCAAAGTTCAAGAAATTAACATAGCGCCGTCCGTGTAATAGCGGGCGGCCATTTTTATTATAGGAGGTTTATACCATGGCTATTGATTCTAATCTGATCAAGCTGGCTGTTGATGGCTACAAGGGTCACGTCGCCGGTGATTACTCTGTTAATGATACTCAGGAGGCTCTGCGCAAGGCTCTGATTGAGGCAAACGGTGGCTCCACAAAGCTGGATCTGAAGGCTGTTCGTGACGGCAAATGCGCTCAGGTCTTCGCAATTGTTGAGGAACTGGTGAATGTCATCCACGAGGAAGGTCTGAAGGGCGACGAGTTCTTCATGAACATGGTCGAGGACCGCAATATGTCTCTGGGCGACACCAACAAGTTCCATATCGAGAAGGAGTGCCTGTTTGCTGTTGCTGATATCGCTGAAGGTACTCAGGGCATTCGTCGTCAGCGTATCGAGGGTGGTCAGGACATCACTGTCAACACCCAGCTGCGTGCCGTGAAGATCTATGAGGAACTGAACCGCGTGCTGGCTGGCCGTATCGACTTTAACAAGTTCGTTGATCTGGTCGGCAAGTCCTTCACCAAGCAGGAGCTGGATGCTGCATATGCTGCTTTCACCGGCATGTTCTCCAAGCTGCAGGCTCCCTATACTGTTACTGGTACTTATGATGAAGAGCAGCTGCTAGATCTGATCGAGCACGTTGAGACTTCTACTGGTGAGTCTGCTGTTATTATCGGCACTAAGAAGGCTCTGCGTAAGATCAAGACCGCCACTATGTCTGATTCCGCTAAGGAAGATGTTTACGCAATGGGCTATATTGGTCATCTGGCCGGCACTCCTCTGGTGGCTGTGAAGCAGCGTCACAAGGATGGCACCGATGATTTCCTGCTGGACGATAATGTCATCTATGTGTTTGCTGGCGATACTAAGCCCATTAAGCGCGTTACCGAGGGCGACGTCACTATGCTGATGGGCAACCCCATGGACAACGCTGATATGACTCAGGAATTCCTGATGATGAAGCGCACCGGTATTGCCGTTATCTTTGATCGTGACTTTGGCGTGTACAAGCTGTCCTGATCATCAAATTAAAATATTACATAGGCGGTGGGGACTTCCCTACCGCTTCTTATTATATAGGAGGAAATAATGGCAAGACGTGCAACTACAAAAGCTGCGGCTCCAAAGACGACCACTGCAAAGACAAGTGTTGAGCAGCCCGTTGTTTCTACCGCAGAGATTACAAATGAAACTATGGTCGAGTGCCGAAGTGGCGTCTCTGGTAACCTGATCTACAAATCCTCACTGAACCCCGGCTATGTAGTCGAGTGGAGCGGTCTGGGCGAGATTCAGGAGATGGAGTATCGCGAACTCGTTTCTATGCGTGGCAATCAGCGCCGTTTCTTTGAGGAGAACTGGATTCTGATTGATGACCCCGCAGTTATCAAGAAGCTGGGTGTCGGTCGCTACTATCAGAACAGTCTGTCTACTGATGACTTTGAGGATGTATTTAATATGTCCGCCGACGAAATCAAGGAGATCGTGCCCACTTTGCCGGGCGGCACTAAGGACGCCATCGCATCTGAGGCCAAGAAGAAGATTGATTCTGGTGAGCTGGACAGTCGCAGTGCTATCAAGGCGCTGGAAGACTCTCTGGATGTTGAGCTGGAAGATGCCATCTAAATAAAGGAGGCGGGCTATGGCAACCACTTTTGAAAGTATCTATGCCCGCTGTCGTGGGCGAATCAAAGATTATGACAAAGAAGGCTACACAGACGAAATGTTCGCAGCTGTTGAAAAAGACCTGCTTCAAGCAGCGATTGACGATTTTGCGGATATCTGTGTTAATGACCTGACCGATTACGACGAAGAACTTGAGATGTTCAACATTACGCTGTCTCGCAAAGAACAGAGTATTCTCGCCCTGAGTATGATCGTTCACTGGTTAGAGCCTTACGTCTTTAATTCTGACGCACTAAAAAACGCCATGAGTACAAAAGATTTTTCTATGTTCTCTCCCGCTAAACTATTGGAGCAGATGAAAGACTTGTTGCAGTATTCAGAACGGAAATTAAAAGCCGAGATGAATGGCTACTCGTTCAGAGTAAACAAGGTTTCCGAGCTGACTGAGTAAGGCGGTGGCTTATGACTCGATCAGAATATAGAAAAATGCTTAAACTTAATGGACCAACCCAGCGTGACAGAATAATTAACAAATCAATTCACGATCAAAACAAGTTGGCTCCAGTCAGTCCTTCTTTTAAAGATGTGACGATTGATGATATCCCGCGTAAACTGAATATTATTTCTTCAACTGTTATGGATCAAAAAATCATTCATACTCTGCCGGGCGAGGACTTCTCTATTGGAAGTATCGTCTATTGGAGCAAGAGTCACTGGTTGATTACAGAAAGAGATCCAGAAGATGAGATTACAGTGCGCGGGCGTATTCAGATTTGTCGAAAGGAAATCAAATGGCAAGACGATAATACTCACGCGATTCATTCTTTGTGGGCTACGGTTGAAAAGCCGTATTACTCCAATCTGGAAGAGAACAAGCAGATGAGTTATTCTACTCGCGAATTCCGTATCCAGATGCCTTTCGATGAATACTCTGCCAACCTTAATATTGGTAAGCGGCTGATGCTGGAGATCATTAACGGTGTGCCAAAAACATACCGCATTACTTCAATTGACCAGATGACAAGCCGTATTGACTACAATAACGAACTAGTTGGATTCCTCTCGTTTAACGTTGAACAGGATCTGTATAATCCAGAGACTGATAATGCCGAGAAGATGATTTGCGACTATGTTCCTATTGAAGATGCAGAAGAAATTCCGCCAGAAGTCGTCTATCCGCCACAGGAGGCTGAGCCAGAATATGTTCTTAGTATTGATTTTACCGGAGCTCCGACAGTTCAAGCCGGCGGTTTCGGCAAGCTGTTTACAGCGAAAATCGATGGCGAAACGTGTGAGGCGGCAAATTGGACTTTACAGGGCGAGCATGTTCCTGAAGAAATCCATTTTAAGAACGCGGAGGATTCTGTGTCTAGCGCAAAATGTAAAGTAGTTTGCGCTGATAATCCCAAGCTGATTGGAACCATTGTATCTTTGACAGTTCAGTCAGGTAAATTAACCGCCGATGTTGATTTGGAGGTGATCTGATATGAATTTGGAAGAGATCGGTTCTTTCAAAAACAAAGTAATATCAAAGCTGATAAACGATGACAATATTCTTGATGTCCTTCTAGGGGACGTTGACGATATTGAAGATCCTGAAACTGCCCTGCTTGGTAAGGACGGGTCAGGAAAGGGCGGCTGTGTGTTCAAATATGAGTTTGTTCCAGACACCCAAGAGAATTCCAAGACATTTTTGTGCGTTGAGGTAGTGCCGGAAGAAACTGATGGCGACACGATTACAGACATGACGATTTATGTGTTCGCATATTGCAGCAAAAATCTCATGCAGACTTATCGCCGCAAAGGACAAGCTGGTACTCGAATTGATGTTCTCGTAAGTGACATTGATAAGATTTTAAACGGCAACGCTGAATTTGGAATTGGCCCACTTGAATGGATGGGCAGCAGTATTTATAAACCAGCACAGCCCTATTATGGTCGTATGCTTGTTTATCGCGTTGGAACTTTTCGGAGGGCAAGGCGATGATTCGATTAAATTATATAGACCATATCAGCCCTTATGGGGTCATGCTGCGCGAAGTAGGTCGAATTCACTCCCCTATTCTTGGAGATATTTTGAAGCTCGGCTACAACCAGTATCAGCGAGTATTGACTTTATTTTTGTATACACCAGAAAAATATTTCACGGACTTCTCGACAGATGCCAAGATAGAAAATCCGTGGAATCAGTTCACAAATGAACAAAAAAATGAAATGACAATGTTTGATATCCTAACAGCCAACGAAGAAGCCAGATCCGAATTGATTTCGGGTTTGGCTCTTTTTATTTTCGGTAATTTGGAGTGGGATGAAAAATATCGCGCAATTTTGATTGATAAACAAGTCGATTCAAAAGGCAACGCGTCAATTGGCGGCTTTGTTAATAAATCAAATTACAAGACAGTTGTTCAGGTAATTTTGCAGCTACTTGATATTGCGGATGATGATATGCCCGAAGAAAATCCAAAGTTTAAAACTGAGAAAGACCGGCTGTTTTGGGAGAGATTTCAGAAAAAGAAGAAAGAGTTCGCAAAAACAAAAAAAGGCGACCCCAATTTGGAGTTGCCTAATATGATTTCGTTATTGTGTACATTTCATCAGAGCCTGAATTATTCAAATATTTGTGCCCTCACCATTGGTCAGATACGAGACACGTTCTCCCAACTGACGAAGGCAAAACAATTAAATATCGCAGAGATGAACTATTCAGTTTGGGGCGGAAAGTATGACCCGTCACAGTGGATAGAACGCATCGATAAAAAAGATGAAAACATAGGAGGATAACAATTATGGCTAACAAGAATACTAATTTTGCCAACCGCGAAGTTGCCGACCTGATGCTGATGGACTATTCCACTAAGAAAATGTTCCTGAATGTCGATTGGGCTAACGTCACTTCTACTTCTTTCGAGGGTGACCGTGTGTTTGCTACTGGCGGTCAGGGTGCTCCCAACCGCGTGCAGTTTGACGGCTCTCGTACTGGCACTCTGACCATCGAGGCTCAGGTTTATCCCGTCAAGGTCTTCCAGATGCTGTCTGGTAACGATCTGGGCACTGAGGCGAATTTCCTGAAGCGTGAGAAGGTCACTGCTGCTGATACTGCCAAGCTGACTCTGGCTGATGCTGCAGCAGGTACTTACGTTCAGGTCTTTAAGGCTGACGACGATCTGGGTTCCGAGCTGACTGCTACCGTTGCTGATAAGGAAGTCACTGTTACTGTCGAGAGTGGTGTTGAGTACATTGTGTACTACTACAAGAAGGCCGCTAAGCCTCAGGTTATCCACCTCGATTCCAAGCACTTCCCCAAGGCATATCGTGTCGAAGGCTCTGTCCCCTACAAGACCGAGAACGATGAGATTGTCGAGGCACATCCGATCTGGTACAAGGCCGCTCCTCAGGCTGCTTTCGAGCTGTCTTGGCAGAACACTGGTGATCCCGTCTCTCTGACCATGACCTTCGACGTTATGGCCGATGCTGATGGCAACATTTATGACATGATCTATGAAAATGGCCAGGAGTAATTCCTAAGCAAACACATCAGAGGTAGAGTCTTTCGGGGCTCTACCCCTTTTATGAGCGCACGACCGCTGGAGCAGTCATGCGTTGATATGAGGAAACTCACGAATAAGAAGAACACCCACACAGCGGACCAGCTCTCTAATTTGCATAGAGGCTTCAGTGATTGTTCGAGTAGTTTGGCCCCATTTATGCCTGTGGCTGGCTTAAAGTCTTAGCTGATGCCAAGATAGACATGACACTAGCAATAAGACCGATTATCATACAAAGCGTTTCGAAATCAATCTCCATAGGGTCCTCCTTTCTACCAGCAGCCGAACTACTGGATTTCCGGGAAGCCCCTACGATAACGTCCACATGTTTAAATAGGCCCCAAGAGGGGTGTGCAGGTGTTCTTCAAGTTTGAATTCTACCATATTCCAAAATAAAAAGGAAGTGTTTATTATAAAAATCTTAGCTTTTGACCAAGCGCTGATAAAGACCGGCGTTTGTACATTAGATGACGGAACCGTGTATCACTCGCTGATTGATCTGAGTAAAACCAAAGACCCAGCCGAGCGTCGCGCCATTATGCGTCAGATGATACAGAGCCGCATCAAAACCAACAATCCCGATCTTGTCGTAATTGAAGACGTGGCGCTACAGGCATCAGCCAAGACAGTAATTCAGCTTGCACAGTTGCAGGGCGCGATTATTGGAGCGTGCGAGCTTTTCAATATCCCTTACGAGATTATCAAGCCGACTGAATGGCGCAAAACGCTCGATTTCAAACAAGGACGACAAGTAAAGCGCCCAGAATTAAAGCAACAGGCTATTGATTATGTAGCCGAACACTATGGTGAGAATGTCTCTTCTGATGAGGCGGACGCGATGTGTATTGCAACTGCCGCACTGATGAGGCTTGAACAAGATAAAATTACACAGGAGGACTAATAATTATGAAAAATAATCTGAACCTAGAAGAGCGAATCCAGTTTGTTGATGGTGTTGTGGATCTGTCAAAGCACAATGGCAAGTATAACCCGGCACTGTATGACTACGCCTTCCGCATCACTGCCGTCGTTTATTTCACTGACATCGATACAACCGGCATGGATCAGAACGCACTGAGCGAACTGGCTTTTTCCGATGAGACTACAAAGATGATGAACGAGACTCCTCGCAAGTATATTCTTGGCACGTTGAACAAGGCTTGCCGTGAGAAAATTGAGATCGAGCGCCAGCAGTATATGGCGCTGTTCGAGGCGACCGCAAAAAATCAGCCGTTTGAGGATCTGATGCAGCTGGCAGCCGAGGTGCTAAATGGTATTGGCGAGCAGTTTAATATGAAGGAAATGATCAAAACTATTTCTGAAGAGAACATGAAGAAGCCTGTGACCGATAACAGCTATAGTGTTAAAACTCCAGAAGGCGTACTTGATGGAATTCACGCCACAGTGGTCACCAAAGACAAGGAGTAAGATTATGGCAAAGTTTACAGCTACCACGGTGGATGCTCTTCAGACTGAAATCATGAGACGTGCAAATTTGGCACTGAAAAATGAAATTGCAAGCACTGTAAAAGAGCGGCTTAAATCTCATGTACAGAAAGACGTGTATTCAACCTACTCCCCCGTCGAATATGAGCGGCGCGAAGGAACTGGTGGCTTAGTAGACGACAACAATCTTAAACACAAGGTTCGAGATCGCACGCTATATGTGTATGAAGAAGCTCCCATTGATGGACCGCGCTTAGACGCTCCAAATTTCAAAAACAAACCAGACAGTTTAGCACGCATAATCGAAGAGGGCGCTTACAATCCGTGGAATTATAGAAAATATAAGTGGACAAAACCACGTCCATTCATGGAGAACACACAAGACGACATCGATTATCGATACGCTGATATTGTAAAGCTACTAAAAAATCGAATCGAGCACGATAAATAATTAAAAAGATGAGCAGACTTATTAAAGCCTGCTTTTTTTAGATTCGGCTCCAAAGGAGGAATATAATATGGCGCGTGAACCAGAACTGAGTATTAAAGTTAAAGTAGATCCACAAATCAAACCAACAGAGTTAAAGACAAGCATTGAGAGAAAAGTAAAACAAAGTGGTGAAAAGCCACAGATTGATATTGACCCTAATGTTGACGGTATAAAAAGGAAGATTGAAGATAAATTAAAGAATATCAAGGCAACCGCAAATATAACGCCTGTTGTCGATACTGAAAAACTCAAAACAGACATTCAACAGCAGATTAACGGCATTGGTGATATTCCGAAAGTTACTGTTGGTGTTAACGTTGACAATTTTAGTGACGAACTCAGCAAACGACTCAAAGAAGAATTAAAATCAGTCAATGACAAACTGTCTTACTACTTAAAAAATCTCACAACAAATACAGCCGGTTTAAATAGTGTCGTAGAAGGGTTATTTCCAAGTCGTGGCATTTCAAATGCTGTTCAGGCAGAATTAAAATCAATTCAGGCAGAATTAACTGCAGGACTAAAAGGCGTAAAGAGTAAAGTAAAACCATTTAAAGAAACAGATCTTTTTCAAATTGGTGACACAGATAGCACGACAACAATCCGACGGGTTGAAAAATTAGTTAAAAACATTAGAGACCAATTTGCAAACCTTGATAATTTTTATGATGCAGATGAAGAAAAGTTTCTTGATGGATTTAATAGTGAGTTTGAAAAATTCCAAAACAACGCATCCGAAACCGTAGAAAAATTATCTGCCCTAAAAAAGAATCTGGGTAAAGATAAATTCAGTAATCTTCTTGACAATGATGATTTTGATGTTGAATCTACAACAAAAGCTCTTACTCCTCTTATTTCCTTTTTAAAAAAACTCTCAACTGCATCTATAAAAACAGGAGAAGATTACGATAATTTATACGCACTGTTCAATAACAAAAACACAAATAAATTATTTGACGAGTCCAATGATCATTTAACTAGAATGAAAACGCGAGTTGGAGATATCACGGCTGAAGCAAAAACTGCTATAGAAGTCATAGGCGAACTTGCCAAAACACTTAACAAAGCTATCAAAGACGATAATTCCGGCTATTTAAGCGATGCAGAAATAAAGACGTATGGTGCTGCTTTTGATGAAGTTTTGAGCAATATTGCAACAAAACAAGAAGAGATCAATACCAAAAAGCAAAGAACAGTCGAATTAGAAAATGATCTATTGACAAAAACAAGATCCAATCGAGAAGCTCTCAAACAAGAACTCGAAGAATATAAAAAGCTATTGAAATCCTTTGGTGTAAAGGGAGACGAAGATGAGGGCAAGCCGAAAGGTAAACCAAAACCGAAAAGTAAAGAACCAGACAAAACTCCAACTCAGAAGCCAGCAGAAGAACCAAGGGCAGAAAATCAAGATGCACTGAATAATGGAATCGCCAAAATTCAGGCAATTGTATTTGATATCAACCAAGAAGAACTTCAAAAATCTATTGATACAATTTTTGCTAAAGTTTCCGCTCCTATCGGATTCAAGCCTGCAGATGGAGCTATTGCGAACATAAAGCAACAGTTGCAAGAAGCGTTCAATGATGTTGTAATTTTAGGCAACAGTATTACAAAAGATGAAGAAAAGAGCAGTCAAAACTCTACTCCTCTTTCAACTTCCATATCAGGTAAAGTCACAATCACAGATGCAGACGTTGTCGTGGATGTCAAAAACCCAGTGGCAATTCCCGGCACTGTCACAGTCGACCCAGCTTTTGTTCAACTAGGTAATTCTGATGACCTTCAGAAAAATGCCAGCGCCTTGTCATCTGTAAAACAAAGTCTAAGTAAAATTTCTACAAGTGCTGAAGATTATGGTACAAAAATAGCAGCTATTGGCCCATCTGTTCAGTATGTCGCACAGGAAGTTGATAATCTCAGCAAATCTCTTGAGAATCAAATCACAGACTTGGATCTTGTCACCAAAAAGACAGATGCCTATGGGACAATAGCTAATTCCGTCACTTTGAACACAAAAGACGTAGCTGCTCCGACTGCACCGGTTGATATTCCCGGCAAGGTAACTCTTAAAGTAGAAGACGTAACTCCTCCGAAGGGTTCTGTGAAGATTCCCGGCAAGGTCGAACTCGAGATTTCTGATATTACTCCACCGAAAACAGCGGTCGAATTGGAAGGCAAAGTGTCTAACGTTACGGTTGACGATTCTGCCAAGGGCAAAAAGAAGAACGTCAAGGATGATGTTAAAAAAACTGATGTCATTGATTTGAAGGGCAAGGTCGAACTCAAAGATGAAGATATTAAGAGACCCGACCCTCTGAACCTCAATGGCACAGTAAAAATCAAAGCAGCCGATGTTAAGATTGACGATGTTGAGATTTCAAAAAAGAAATTTGACATTAAGGGCAATTTGATTCTGAAGAATGCGGAGATTGTCAATGCAGTAAAAGAAGCGGCCGGCAAAAAGTCCGAGAAGAAAGGCACAACAAAATCCAAAATAGATTCAAATATTATAGACGTAAAAGCACAACAAGAAGCTAATAGATTGTTGCAGCAAGAAGAACAGCTTCAACAAAAAATCGCTGATGCTGCTCAAAAAAAGGCTGATGCAGAAAATAAATCTTTTAATCGAGATGTAGTTGCTACACAGAAGAAATATGATCAAGCAGAGTTAGACAATTTAAAAGCTATTGAATCTATCTATCGAGAACTTACTAGTTTAGAAAGTAAACGTGGAAGATATACAAAGCCAGAACAGGCGTTTGACTTACACCAAATTGAAGATCAAATTTCTGCCGATGAAGTAGAGCTTAATGAAAAAATGCTTTCTGCAAGCGAAGTTGGATATAATCCATTAAAAGTCACTAGTATTCGTAAACAGGCACTTAAATATTATTATGCACAAGCAAGTTCTGATAATAAATTTGATATTGCAAAACAACAGGTAGCCATAAAGATTCAACAAGAAGCGACAAAAGCATTACAAGAAGAAACAGAAGCGAAAGAAAAAGCCGCTGAGGCAACCAAAAAGCAAGAAGAAGCAGAAAATAAACTTCTTGCCCGCGATATTATTGCACAAGAGAAGAAGGATAATTCTGATGGAAGTAAAGCTATCGACGATATTGTTTCAAGTTATCAGAAAATTATATCTCTGCAAAAACAAAGAGGTAGATTTGTTGATGCAAAAGATAAAGAGGATTTGGATGAAGTAAACAAGCAATTGGCAGAAGAAGAAACTCGTCTTTCTGAATTGATGTTTAATTTCCAAGATTCCACTGGTGTAAACCCTTATCAGTTTGCAGACGTTCGCAGTATAGCAGATTTGGCTGAAAAGGAATACCGTTCATCTAATCGTGCCGTAGAAAATAAACGCAATGATCAATATCAAAATCTTGTAAATCAACTGTCAGGCGCTCAAAAAACTTATGGAACAGTAGAAGAAGCCGCAGCGGATGGTAAAGCAGCGACGGATATTCAAGTTGCGCTTCAAAAGCAGCAAGAACTTGTATCACAGATTGCCAAAGCAAAGGTTGGTACAGAAGAGTACAACAACGCAATTCAAGCCGCAGAAGAAAACTGGAAATCTGTTGTGGCAGTTATAGACACCGCAGAAAAGAAGCAAAAAGACCTTGCAAAAGCCGTCGACAGTATTGAAAAGAAATTCTATCAGCTTGCAGAAGAAGTTTCTGGCAGTTCTAACGAGAAATTAAAGAACTCTATCAATGGAGTTATCACCAAAGCGGCTGCACTTAGCGCTCAAAATCCAAACACATACGAGAATTATGCAGTTGATTATAATGAGCTAAAGCGTGAATCTTACAAAGCCAACGCGCAATACACTATTTGGAAAGGCAATTATAAGAAACTTGAGCGCGAAGGCATCAAAATTGCCGAGGGTGTTGAAGTTGCTCGACAGATGCAGACCGATGGAAGTCTTCAGAATGTCAAATTTGATGGTATCGACAATCTTCTCAAGCAGTTAAATGAGCTTGAGCCTCAGACTGATGCTTATAAAGAAAAACTTGTAGAAGTCAAAAAGATTTGGGAAGAAATCGAAAGAAAAGTTAAAGCCGTCGAAGAGGCAGAAAAGCAAGCCGCAAAACGAGAAAGTACGAAGGCAGCAAATTTAGACTCTGTTGGAAATGCCATATCTCAAAACAGAGCTACAATGAAGGATGTCCAGAAGAATTATGGCACTGACTATTCTTTTTATGGTAAGCTGCAAGAAAAAGATTCAAAGCTCAAAACTTTACTTGATACAGTAAATGAATCTTCAGATCCAGTATCTGGTGCTAAAGAATGGGCAAAGAATAATCTTGATATATCCCCAGATAAAATCAATTCTGTAACGGATGCAATAAAACAATTAAACATCGCATATAGAGAGGCAACACAAGAGGCAAAAGATTTTAACAAAGAAGCTTCTCGCGAAAGATCTATAAATAAGGCATCAATGGAAGTCGCTAATTTAAAGGCAACCATTCATGATTATATTGCCGAACATAAAAAGCTTGAAGGAACAGATGTTGGAAAGTCTCTCTATGAGTTGCTTGAAGCATTGAATCAAAGTGACGCACCAGAAAAAATCGGTGAACTGAAAAAGAAATATGCAGAGCTTCGTGCTGAATCCAAAAAGTTAGGTCTTGAATCCAGAAATCTACTCGACGTGTTCGAAAAACTGTTTGGCCAACATTTGAGCACTATGATCACTATGGCCGCATTGCACAAGATGCAGGATGCGCTGCGGATCGTGTATCAGAACGTGGTCGAGATTGATACGGCAGTAACTGAGTTAAGAAAAGTCAGTGAGTATACAGGAAAGTCCCTTGAAGAGTATATGGGACGTGCCGCAGAACAGGCTCAAAAGTTAGGCGTATCTATAAGTGATTATGTTAATTCAACTGCTGATTGGAAGCGGCTTGGTTATTCTGATAAAGACGCCGAGAATTTAGCAACCTACTCTACCCTGCTCAAAAATGTTGGCGATAATATCGATGATGTTAACACCTCGTCTTCGTATTTGATTTCTACTCTGCAAGGCTTTGGGCTGTTAGCCGATCAAGCAGAAGATGTCGTTAATAAAATTGACGCTGTCGCAAATACACAACCCGTTACCGCAAAAGACCTTGGCGAAATCTTGACTCGCAGTTCTGCTGCTATGTCTGCCGCTAATAATACGCTGGAAGAAACTATTGCGCTGGGCACTGCTGCAAACGCAGTTATCCAAGATGCAGATACGGTCGGTACAACTTTAAAAAGTTTATCAATGTATCTCCGTGCTGCTAAAAGTGACGCAGAGAATGCAGGCATTGAAGTTGACGGTATGGCCAATTCTGTGTCTGAGCTCCGTAGTGAACTGAAATCTCTGACTGGCGTTGATATCATGCTGGATAGCAAAAATTTCAAGAGTACATATCAAATCATGAAAGAGCTGTCTCAAGTATGGAGTGGTCTGTCTGATGTAACGCAGGCAAATGTCACTGAAATGATTGGCGGAAAGAGAAACGCAAATGCAGTTAGTGCTATTCTGAATAATTTTGACGTTGCTGAATCTGCTATGGAATCCGCTGCTAACAGCGCCAACGTGGCATGGGAAGAGAACGAGAAGTGGCTTGACAGTATCCAAGGCCGCCTTGGACAACTCGACGCAAGCTTCCAAGTCCTTTCTCAAGATGTCCTCTCTTCTGGCCTCGTGAAAACTGGCGTATCTTTCCTCACATCGATTGTTAAACTTCTTGATAAAATTATTAATCTCACTGGTGCCCTTCCAGCTGGACTGGGCATTGCAGCATTTGCAGCTCAGCTGGGTAAACCCAAAATGACGGGTTTCATGATTGTGCCCAGCAATACTCCGGGTGGTGACACGGAACAAGTGCTCCGCAGGTATTTTATTATATCATTGCGAAGCATGAGGGAGTATTTAGTAAAACCGACGAATATGGTGGCATAGCCACGGCGAGTTTGGGTAATTCTCGTTCGGGAACCGAAAGGAATCCGCAGGCAAGCTCTGCATGCGCCTACATTATTATAATAGGCACTGCCAGAGACGCTTCAGAGAGCATAATGTCGGAGTGGAACTACGCGTATAATAGCGCCACAGATTCACTATGGGGTGCTCCAAATCACTGCTATGCAATCAAGCGCATACAGGAAAAATTACAGGCGGTCTTTCCCCTGCCGTCAAAAGTGGAAAAATATTTTTGTTGACTATCTTAGTATTTCTGGCTATAATAAAAATATCAAAAACAACATGTAAGCAAAACGCATGTAGTGGAGGTATTTTATTATGGCACGTCCTAAAGGAAGCAAGAACAAAGCAAAGGTTCTCGATGGTATCGATTACGCAGCACAGATTGCTGAAAAGAATACTGCTGCAGAATCTATTGCTCAGGAGATTGCAACTATTGGTGATAATATCGCTGCATTGAACGTCCAGCGTAAAGCAAAAGAGGCGGAGTTGAAAAAACTCAACAAAGAGATCACCAAGCTCGAAAAGAAAAAGGCTGATGCCGACGAAAAGATTGCGGCAGAGCTGAATCGCAAAAAAGCAGAAGATATTGTTGCCAATGCACTGGCAAATGGTGTGACTGCTGAAGAAATCGCTGAACTTCTGAAATAACAACGGCGCAGTCATCATAATGAACAAGCCCGACTTCCCTACTGCTGGGAGGCCGGGCTTTTGCTATGTCTCGCTGGAAGGAGGAGATATTGTGAAATTCAACGTTCTAGGCTTCGACGTTTCTATTGATATAAAAAAGCATGTAAAACAAGAACCCATTACAATCAATAAGATAATCCATCCCGGTGAACCAAACTACGGAGCCAATTACGAAGAGTGGTATATAGATGCCGATGGGAATAGTCACTCTCACTTTTTATTTCGCTTGGAACCTCGCAAGGGACAAACTGTGTGCCGGTGGTCGTAATTATACAGATGGTGAAGCCGTAAAAGCCATATTAACTAATTTTGTATTTTTATAATCGAGGTGATTAAATTGAAAATTGAAATTGAAACAAAAGAACTCACTGCCCTTCTTGACTATATCAAGGGGCAGCGAGAACCTATTGGTATCACTCAAGTATTAGCTGATGAAGTTGTTAAGGGACTACCTCAAAAAATCACTTCACAACTCAATCTTCGTACTTGAGTACACCAATTTTTTCGAGAGTAGCAACACCAATAAGAGACACGGATATTGCGTGGTTATGGACGTTCCAATTTTGCATTGATTGTTTTAAGTTCTGTACAGTAATCCAACAAATAATTCAAATCATTTCTAACTTTTTGAGTTGCCTCTTCTCCATGCCATCCAGTGTCAAGATATTGTTCATGGAAATATTGAATAATTTCTCCTTCTGTATATTTACCAGAGTCAATAAAATATCGGAGCAGTCTTTGTCTCTGCGTTGCTGGTTTTGTAGTCGTATAACCATCATTGTTTATGCTTGTATGTTGAGCAAATTCGTCAAAAATTTCTTGTGTGCTACTATAATAGCTTGCCCATCTTGCCAATTCCTTATCGCGAGAAGACATAGATGGATCAAACTCAGCTGAAACATAATATTTCCAACAGCCGCCTTTTGCAATAAAAACCTCTTTTGTTACAAAGTATTTATCACATTTGTCGCAGTGAATAACATCAATAGTGGTTGGCTCAGTAAAGCTTTCATATCCCGGCTTTGGTTTTATTCTTGCCCGACATGCTGTACAGTGATGTTTTTTCCTAAAGCACTTGTTTGATTTAAAATAAAATGTGACAGTATGGAGTTCGTCATCAGTCCAGTCGATATCTTGAGGTTTCTGATACTGTGCAGCCAACGCTTGATCTACTTGTTTTGTTTCAAGGATAGTGTATTTTAAAGTTCGTCCATCTTTTTCAATCTGGAAGGAATCCGCTCCTGTCGCGGCTGCTTTCATGGCCGCATTGAATAGTCCTTTCATTTTTTCGTCGTCGCGCAAAACAAAAATTGGCTGCTCATAACATCCTTGTTCTGGCGGGTCACTGATCTCGTAATCAGATAGAATTATTTTATAAATTTCGGGATCATCAGCATTTTCGTCTTCTGAGAAGTAAGCATATATGATAGCGTAAATAGGATCATACGACCCAATAGGTTTTCTTTTCATAGTTAAAAGTTACTGTTGCAGTTTTTACAATGCCATTGTTTGCCTAACTTAGACGAAGCGGCTCCAACAATAGATATTGACACTGCTCTATTTAATGTACTGATCTTTTCGGTGTTGGTGGACTTACAGTATGGACAGATGACACGCTTACCGCTGGCAAGGTCTTGCTGTTCTTGTTGTTTTGCCTTCCATTTTTCCACCTGATGGGCTGTTTCAAGTGCTTTTTGTTTACGCTCGTGTTCTTGTCTCTCGCGTTCGAGGCAGCCGGGATCAGCCTGTTCGCGCAGATAGTCTTGGTACCATTCAAGAAATTTTCTATTAAATGAAGAATATATTTTCTCTGCTTTTTTTCTTAATTCTTTATTTGCCACCTTTGAAACTCTGTTTATATCTTCTTGTGTTATCCGTTCATATTCTTTTTGAAATTCCGGATGTTCTTTTAAAATTTGATCTACCATATAGGCATATACAACAGACTCATAAAACACATTTTCGTTATGAAAAATATCGGATTCCGCCCAATATTTAATATATGGATCTTCCTCAAGGTATTCATATTCCGGATGCTTTTTATAAAGTCTCTTGCCTTCTTTGCTCAATTCTTTTTCTGTATAATCACCCCAAAAATTTTTCGCTGTTCCAAACGCAGGGTTTATATCTCGCTTTATTTCTCCTATTTGCACAGTTTTCACCTCATTGACAAATAATTTCGACTGACCATTGAGATTATTATACACCTCGACAATCGGTAAGTCAATGAACGAACTCGGCAAGGGGTTTGATGGAACAGTTGAAAAGGCTATTAGTTCCACGGAGAAACTTAAAAATCTTCCTAAAATCCTTCAAAAATATATGATGTGGGGAGACTACAAATCTGGTCTTATCACAAAAATCGACGGTTCTAAATTTGGAGACTCTATCGACGGTGAAAACATTCAGAATTATGTTGCTCAAATTTCAAATCTTGATAAAGCTCAGCGTAATGCAATTATTAGCGTAACAAAATTAGATAAAGAATCAAAAGCAGCAATTCAGGATCTTATCGACCTCATCCAAACAGGTTCTCGTATCAATGGCAAGGTTTTCGAGTCCAGCTTAAAGTCTGCCGGTAATAGCGAAATCAATCAGGGTGATATCAATTCTCTGATGAATGCTCTTGGCATGAAAAACGGCGATAACTATGCATTACCAGACACTAATGAAGTCAAAAAAAATCTCAATATGTGGGCAAAGGCCGCAGAGAATGCTGACGCCAAAACTCGTCTTATGAACGCAGGTATCATTGAAAGCACCAAAAATGGCTACGCAATGACTGATTCCTTTAAAAAGATGATTGGTATCGAAGAGGTCGATGGTGTTGTTAAAACCGGATTAACTGCAAAACAACTTGCCTTGAATACAGCTATGCAGATCGGAAAGCAATTGGCCTTGTCTTTTGGTGTCGCGATTGCCACATGGGCTATTTCTAAAGCCGTTGACTATATCATGAACCTTAAAACGCATTCCGAAGAGCTTGTCGAGACAATGAATGATTCTCATGATGCGGCTGAACAAGCTACCAAGGATGTTGAAGAGATCCAGTCTAAAATTGACGAACTCAATAATTCCCTAGAAGCTGCTGGAGTTAAAAAAATCGAGGATATTATTGACCCTGCTGAGCGTGAGCGGTTACAAGCCATCAACGATATGTTGCAGGCTCAACTCGAACTCAAGAAGCAGTTGGAGAAGGATGCCGCTGATAAAGCAAATGCCGACACCAGTGCGGTTGTAAACGACAAGACAGAAGATAGTATTGTAAAATACCACACAGTGAATGTTTCCTATGCAGAGGGTGGTGCAAACGCCGGCACTCATCAGGTTGCAGAGAAAGTCTCTAAGACAGAATCTTTAAACGAGCACTCAGACTATCTCGATCAACTCGTTCAAAAGCGGCGTGAAATGGCGGCAGCTGGAGAAGAAGAGACTCAGGTATACAAAGATAACGAAGTTGAGATCGAAAAAGAGAAGACCAAAATTGAAGAGCTCTCCTCTGCCGTGTCGGAGCAGATGAGCAACTATAGCACCGATGCTGATAATTTTGACCAGTATAAGGACGAATATGTTACTGGCACTAACGCAATGACCGCAGCCACCAAAGCTTTGGCGAATGCAAATGACGATGTCGGTATAAGCACAACTGCCTATGACATATTGCTGCAAAAGATGCAAGCCACAAAAAATCTCATGGACCGACGCAATAAAGATACGTCTAATAGCAATCCTTATACTGGAGCTGTGAAAACACTTAAAGCGTCTGGACTTGAAACTGGTGATGATATTCGTGAACTTTCTGCTGTTCCAGCTAATCAGACAAAAGCTCAAGCAGAAGCTATTAAAGTTTTGGAAAACGCTGCCAAAGACGCTGGTGTTACTCTTGATCAGTTTGTTTCTGCCCTTGAAAGTGTTGGTCTTATTGCTGTTAGAAATGTAAACAACATAAAGTCTCTATCTGACGCAATGAGCACGCTTGATAACATGCAGTCTGCTTATCAATCCTGTGCTCAGGCTGTTAAGGAGTACAATAATACAGGCTACGTCACGATGGATACGCTACAGTCTTTGTGTCAACTTGAACCACAGTATCTGAAAATGCTTGAGCTGAAGAATGGAAAATTAAAAATCAACACAAAAACCGCTCAAGCTTTGACCCAAGCAAATATTCAACTAGCTAAAGCTTCTTTGCTTGCTGATACTTTGAACAATATCAAGGAAAACAACAATTTAGTTAAAGCAAAGTCTATTCTTGGCGATGTAACTGCCGTAATTAGTGATGCCGATACTGCACTTACGGCAGCTGCACAAAAATCCCAAAACGAGGCAAAAGACAGTGGTGGATGGGAAGCTTATGATTACACGTCTCGCGCAAATTCTGTTTTAATTGATAACTATCATACCTTGTCTGATTTGTTTGATACGTTAGGTAGACAAAATCCTAGTAAAATTTGGGGCAAAGACGATACTTCTAAGTCTACTAAACAGGCAACTTCTGCTGTGGATGCATGGTCTACCCTTACTTCTGCGATGAAAGAATATAACGAGCAGGGTTATATCACTTTCCAAACCTTGAAGAGTTTGACCAGTCTTGAAGATAAGTATTCTTCTATGCTCAAAAAGAACGACGTCACTGGTCAGCTTGAAATGCGTACTGACGACTTTTATAAGTTAATGAAAGCAGAGCTGAAAGAAGCACAGATAAAAGGTGACGGTGCAAGCGAAGCACAGTACAATAAGATTCTTGAATGGACAAACCGTAATATCAAGAATCAGACTATGTCCTACTGGGATCTGGTCGCTGCAATTGAAGGATACTCTGCTACTCTCTCAGGTGCTAAAGAAATTACTGACACATTCAAAGATGCATGGGGTAATGGCAAAACTGTCAAAGAAAAGCAAGAAAAGAGTCATGCCGGCGCACTTGATTATGAAGGTACTGAAGCACAATCCTCTGCTCTGCAAGACCTGATGAAGTACAGCGAATATGACCCAGAATTGATTGGTAAAGCCTTTAACAAGGAAACTGGCAAAATTGATCTGAGCGGAGACATGCTGAAAACCGCCGTTACAGAATCGCTAAAGCAACAGGCTGCCGCAGCTCGTACTGAAGGTGGAGCAGCTGCTGAAGCTATTGCTGCAAGCTATGAGAAGTCTGCCGAGAATATTGAGAACGATGTCATTTCTGTGCAGGATTATTTTGATGGCTTGGGTTCTACAATTGAAGAAGTCAACACTAAGATTGATGACCTGCAGAGTGCATGGAGCGCTCTTAGCGATGTTACGAATGAGTATAACACTTATGGCGGATTGAGCGTTGATAGTATTCAAAAATTGCTCACCATGTCTCCTGAGTATCTCCAGTTCCTCAAGATGGACGGAGATCAGCTGGTTTTCAATCGTGATGCGATGTTGGCATATGCAAAAGCAAATCTACTAACAAAAGCTGCTGAATTAGAGCTCAAAGATGAAACTAAAGCACAAGCGGAGATTCTCCGTGCTTTGGCAAATTCTCTTGATAAAGGCGCAGATTCGATGGACGGAATGGGTTCATCTGCTGAAAAACTCAAGTCCGGCTTGTCCGATCTGAAGGACGTGTTTTCTTCCCTGCTGTCTCTCTTTGAAAAGTTTAATACCGATAAAGACAATGACCTCAAACTTTGGGGCGAGGCCATGACTGAGGATATTGATAAGCGGATTGAAGCTCTGAACAAACAGAAGGAAGCTCTGGAAAAGGCAAACGATGAAGAGGAACGTGCAATTACTCTTGCAAAGCTTAAAGCTGAACTGGAAAAGGCTCGCACTCAGCGCACCGTTCGCAAGTTGACCAGTAATGGCTATGAGTGGGTGGCTGATGAATCTGCTGTTAAAGAAGCGAAAGACAACCTGAGTGATCAGCAGAGAGAATGGCGTAAAGAAGATGCTGAAAAAGCAATCGATGATCAGATCGGCAAGCTAAACGAGCTGAAAGACAAGTACAGTGAAGCGATGAACCTCATTGGCACAAGTCTTGACGACTATAATAAAAAGCTTCGTTATGCCGCTCAGATTCAAGACATGACGTTCTCCGAGATGGAGGGTCTCGTTGATGAATACAAGAACAAAATCATTGCAAGCTTCACAAGCGCTGCTCCTATTTCTGGCATTCAGAATTTGATTTCGAATATCGAGTCTCTTATTGACACACTCACAAAGCTGAATAATGTGTATTCATGGATTCAGACTGGCGAGTATAAGGACAAAGGCACAAAAGGTCTGTGGAATACAATAAAAGGATTTTTCAATAATGGAAAATCGGAGAATGTAAATAAATCCTTTAAAGACACCTTCAATGCCGCTAAAAAAGCATTCAATGCTGGTAAAAAACAGCTTACAGATACTGCAACTACTGGAGTAACAGATGTTATTAATGCAACGATCAACCAGATTAAAACTTCAGGGAACGGACTTGTTGAAGCATTTAGTGGCATCTGGGAAAAGATCAAAGGTGGCGTTCAGAATCTATTTGGCGGTTCCGGTTCTGGCGGCGGTATCATTTCCACGGTTGTGAATGGATTTAAGGTTATCGGTAATGCTGTTAGTAAGAGTAAAATTGGCTCTGCTATTGTTAGTGGCGGAGGCAAGTTGCTTGCTGGTGCTGGAAAACTTATTGGTACAGCCGGAAGTGCCTTGGCTGCGGCTGGGCCTTACGCAATTCCAATCGCGGCGGCTGCTGGTCTTGGCATTTATAGCGGTGTAAAGAGTATAAATCATCAGAAAGAAATTTGGTCCAACAAAGAAGATGGTTTTGGCAAGAAGGCAATGAAGTCGGTTGCTACGTTCTTCTGGGACATCAGTCCGATTGGTGGAATCGTAAATCTATGTAAAGACATTTTCGGAAAGAATAAAGAGATTGCCGACAACACGAAGAATAACGGAAAAGACAATACATCTTCTGGGACTACAAACAGTAGCGAAGGCACCGTCATCGGCAATATCAAAGGCAAGAAAGCTGGCGGCTCTAGGAGCGTTAAGCAGTCCGGTCGATATAACGTTGATGAGCGCGGCCCCGAGTTGCTTGTGAGACAACCTACTTCTGGACGGTATACCTACCTTGAAACCGGCGATGGTGTCGTCCCTGCCGATATCACTTCTCGCCTGTTTGACATGGGCGGAAACCCGGACAGATGGTTCACAGAACAAATGGAGCGTAATGCGGGTATCAGTAATGTTCAGAACCGCACTGTCGAAGGTGATAAGATAACAATTGGCGATATCTACATTCAGAATCCCGTTGGTGGTGTTGATGACCTTGCTCGCGAGATCAATCAAAGAATGCCTGTCATGTTCAAACAGATTCAAAGTAAACGATAAGGTGGTGATAATATGAGCAAAGAATCCTCAAATGCAGTCGATGTACTGATAAGACACATTATTAAAGCTGCAAATGACGCGGTGAGCGCTGCTCGATTTGATAAAACCTTTTTCGGCGTTGTGACGGATGTCTTTTCGGGCGGCTATACTGTAACCGCAGCCGGGAATGAATATAAAGTCAAAACAACACAACATTTTGATACATATGAGCGTGTTGCCGTTACTGCTCCGCAGGGAGATTTCAGCAATTTGATTATTCGTAAAATTTAATAGTGATTATTGCGGGAAGCTTCGCCAGTGACGAAGAACCCCGCATTTTATTTTAAGGAGGTGGCATTTTATTGGCGAAACCAACGATTAAGCCTATTGGGATTTTTGACGCTACAATTGGCACCACGGTCTATTTTTATATGAGCGCATCAAACGTTTCATTGACCGAGTACGAATATTTTATTTATAACGGCAAAGACGACACAGAAGCCTGCCACTTCATCGGAAATACTGAAAGCTTAAATTACAATATAACTACAGGATACTCGTTCTCTATATCTCTATCGAATGGAAAACTAAAAAACCAAGCAACAAATTATTATATCAAACTACGGGTAAAAACTACTGGCGATATATTATTTGGAGATTGGAGTTCTGCAGTTTCTTTTTATTGTAAAGAGAAGCCGACACTTGGATTTGTTGGAATGACTGCTAACGAGACAACTCCTATTACGATGTATGCGGCAGTATTTGAGCTTCAATATACATACAATCTTGAGCAGGCCGAAACATTAAAGAATTATAAATACTATTTTTATGATTCCGAAAAGAAGCTTCTTGAGTCGTCCGTGGAATATCCCGGCGCTATCACAAACACTCTATCTCAATATGGATTAAAAAATGATTCGACTTACTATGTTCGTGGCACTGGAACGACAAAAAACGGCTACGAGCTAGATTCTGGATATTATGAAATTCACGTCAAATTTTCTGATATCTCAAATAGTTATGCTTTGGAGGCGGTAAACAACGCTGAAAAAGGTTGTGTTGAAATTTCGTCTCATTTTATTTCCATTGAAGGTATCCCGAGCGGAGATTACTCATTTGAAACAGATGAATCGGGTATGACATCTATCGATCTGTCAAGCGGTGCAAATGTCATGTACAGTTTGTCTAGCGATAAGCGTCCATATGACTTTGTTTTGAAATATGTCGTGAAACCCGTGCTTCACAAGACACTCTCAAAAATTATTTTTGAAGATGATGTACATGGAGAGCTGACGATAAACGTGCGCGACTATGGAAATGGCGAAAAACTTCATGCAACGTTTAGTCTTCATATTGGAGAAAATTTCAATTATATAATCAGAAGCAATTGTATTGATGTCGGAAATTTTGAATATCTTTACATCTGTCTTTTTCGAAAAGATGGGTATTTTAATTTAACTATTAAAGCCATGGACACGGCAGCAAGAGAGGCGGTGAGGTAATGTTTTTAGGATTAGATTTTTTGAATGGAGATAATTCTCTTGGTTTTACAAATCTCAATGATAAACTGGAAGGACTCTCTATTTCAAATTCAAAATTTGACAAGATTTATCTCACAACAGATACACAGAATACATCAAGTTCAGATTTTACCTCGAATGTTAACACGGTAATCTTGACAACTTTTGATGATAAAACTCTCGAAGCTGGCAATATTGGCTCTTTTGGTAAGCGCTTGCGTTTTATGCAGTTGAAGCGTCGTGAGAACGGAAGAAATGAATGGACTACGCTTGCAGGCTATACAATTACAGATGCCGATCACCTGAATTTTTCTTTTGCCGACTACTTTGCACGTGGACGGAACACAGAGTATGAATATTGCGTTACTTATGTTCTTGATGACGGTACAGAGCTTCCATACATTACGGCATCGACTACAAGCCGATTTGATGGAGCTGTGATTTCAGATTCTACAACTTCTTATCATGTACTGCTTGATCCAAAGATTACAAACACGACAAGAAATCGAGAGTCGAAAATTGTTACTACTTTGAATGGTAAATATCCTTATATCTTCTGGGGAAGCGAATCCAACTACGATTCAAGCAATTTCTCTGGAACGATTATCAAAAATGACGGTTGCGACAGTTGGGACTTTGATGGATCTTACCGCTACAGAGAGGATATGATAAATTGGCTCACAAACGGCGCTGCAAAAATTTTGAAGATGTCTGATGGCAGAGAATGGATGATGGCTGTTGATGGAAATGTTGACGTGGATAATTCAGAACATCTCGATAAAGTCTCTATCAGTTTTAACTTCACGCAGATTGGCGATTTTGATAGTTCAGATGATCTAAGCAATAACAGTCTAACCGCATTTGACGAAAGCAAATATAGTGTATTTTACTCTATTAGTCTTGTTCTTGAAAATGCAACCAGTTCAAATCGGCGTGTTGCAATTAAGAGTGGTGCCGAGTATCGTACAGTGCTCTCCCCTGCCGCTGGATATGATTTAGGCGATGTAAATATTGTTATGAATAGTACTTCTATTACCGATCTTGTCTTTAATAGAAAGACTGGAGAAGTTATTATTCCAGCCGCAACAAGCAACATTACGATTTCTGTGGTCGCGGCACGAATTAAGGCAGCTCAGATTGAACTTGATTGTACGACACTGAATCTAAAGAAAGACAATCGCAAGCAACTACATCTAAAATATCTACCAGAAAATGCAAAAGTCGGAACAACTTCTTGGACTTCGACAAACGAAAAGGTAGCAAAAGTTATTGACGGTGCCGTTCAGGCCGTTGGACCCGGCAGTGCAACTATTACTGCAGAACTCGACGGTTTGAAAAAGAAATGTATCGTTAATGTTGTGTCACTCTCTGATGGCATTAAGCTAAATAAATTCAGAGAAGGTGCTTCTATTATTGAACAGGAAAACGGGAACGACACATATTTTATCGTGGCAAAACACGATTATGAGCCAGAGTTAAATGGAAGTGGTCTGACATTACTTGTGCGTAAGAGTAATTACGAACAACGCAAATGGAATAATAGGGATTTAAATAATTATGCCGAATGTGAACTGGATACTTGGTTTAATAACACATATTATAAACTTTTGAGCGACGATTTGAAAAAGGTTATTGGTAAAACAAATATTCAATACACTGTTGGCGGAAGGTCGTCCAATGGCACAAACCAAACGCAAACAACACTACAAAGAAAAGTTTTTGCACTGTCCGCAAACGAGCTTGGAGTGGAACATTCTTATGCAAATAAAGAAGGCAGCCAACTCGCGATATATGAAGAGTTGCTTACTACTGGAAGTACAAATGACACGGCTCAATGGACAAGAACCCCTTCTGTAAAAGCAGACAATCAATACACTAGTGCAATAGCTGTTGTACTTGAAGGTAAAAATTATAGTGCACAATCAGACAAATGTTCTTCCACAAGTAGTTGTTGGTTTTCATTTGATGAATGGGATGCTGGCCCAAATGATCATATCGGCGGTGTCCGTCCACATCCGTATGATATATATGCACGTCCGGCCTTTACTGTGAATGGAAATGTTATGGTTGCACTTTCTTACGGAGTCGAGGTGACTTCAATTACAGTGCCCGATGTGCAAAAGAATTTAACGATGTATCTTGGAAACACATATCAATTAACCCCAACTTTTGCACCCATTGACGCTACATACCCTGTAATATCTTTTGCCAGTAGTAATCCGTTTGTGGCTTCTGTTGACAAGAACGGACTTCTCGAAGCAAAGTCTGTTGGCGAAACGTCTATTACAATTTCTATTGATAATATAACGCTGATATGTTCTGTAACCGTTAAAAATCATTAGGTAAGGAGGTGTTTTTATGCACTACGTTGCAACCATTCAAGAGTTGCAGATGTTAAAAGCCAGAACAAAACACCTCTATTGTAAATTAGAGTTGCTTGATAAAAATCTGAACGTTCTTGATAGTTTGGAAGGGCTTGCACAAGATGGATCTATTTCTATTGATGCAGACGCTGACATCAGACACACATTTTCTTCAACTATCTATCTCAAGAAAAATGAGGCAATAAGCAAATATTCTACTGAGGATTGGGCAGACAAACTTGTTCACGTTTATATTGGGATGAAACCTGTAGGCGGCTCAATTTATTGGTATTCTAAAGGCGTGTATGCGTTTAATACAAACGGATTCACATATAATGCAACTGAGCATAATATATCTATCTCGTGCGTTGATCTAGTCGCCTTGTTAGATGGTAGTTTAAGCGGAACGCTCACAGGAACAAAGACAACAATACAGATTGGTTTAAAAATCAAACAAGCCATTATTGATACCTTTAAGCTTGCCATTTCATACGGATTTATAGGTAATGTTGACTATATGGTCGATTACTGGAATCGCACAATTCCGTATGATATTGATTTTGATACAGCATCGTCCATTTGGTCTATTTTAACGCAGTTACGAGACTTATACTATCCATTTGAAATGTATTTTGACGATACAACTTTTGTATGCCAAGAGATTCCATCTGGATTTGATGATCCTATAGTTATGGAGAATGACGATTTTCAGGATTTGGTCATTTCGGAAAATAATAGTGTCGATTATAGTGAAATCAAAAATTGTATAGAGTTGTTTGGTGCATCTATTGATTACGATACATATGCTGAAAATACAACGCACACAGTAACGGTCAATGAATTTGCAGTTATTCTCCAACCAGAATATGTTGCCGCAAAAAAAGAGTACGACAGTAAAATAGCTTCAATAAAAGACGCCTATTATGATGTGTATGGAAATATTGACAACATAAACAGACCAAAAATTAAATGGACTGCTGATACCATGGAAAAATATGCGGCGTTTATTAAAGAAAATCCTTATATTGAAGAGGGAGATTATTCTACTGTTTGTGGTGCAGATGGCCCATGGGGAGATACCGAAGAAACAACAGTTCAAATTGCATATACTCCTTTACTCGTTTCTAGAGAGACATTGATTCCACTTGTGAATGAAGACATCTTTTCTTACATTGATGAAATCGTATCTACCGCAAGAACAAATTGCAACAATGTCATGTCGAAATTACCTGATGAGATTTTGAAATTAGATAAAACAGGAATCGTAAAATCAATCTACGGTGAAGAGTTGACTGTAAAAAATATGATTGCAGCGGTTGAAGGCTGTTTTATAAAAATCGGAAATAATTCTTCTGTGCGTCTTTCTGCTGTCGATGTGTGTGCGATATCTGGTTGGTCTGAAGAAGAGCTTGTCAGTAAATTCGGAAAATCCAGTCAGTTTGTTGGTTATTCAATGCATGATATCCAGAGCGAGGTATGGAGTGCAAAAGACAAATTGCAAGCCGTACATGACGATATTGTTGAGAAGAATAGTGGTGCAGTAAAAACAAGTAATGTTGTTTTAAATGTCACAAATCTTGATATGGAAAATGATTGTAATATTGCATTTACAACACCATTCGAAGGATTTTGTAAAACTGTAAATATTACAATTAACAATACGGTAACAGAAACTGATGGTGAGAGCACAACTCAAAACGTTTATCCGCATGGGCCATTTACTTTATATTCGTCTGACGTTGATGAAGATGGAACTGATGTTCCGATTGACGGGACAAAACTTGCCGCAGATACAATGATTGTTATCAAGTATTCAAAAGACATGAAAGCCTTGTATTATCGCGGAGAGCAACAAACTCATGCAATGGTTATGCTTGTTGATAAGCAGCCAACAGAAGAAGAACTCAAGAAATACAAAATAGATGAAGCTTGCAATAACATAAAATTTATTAGTCTAGAAGAAAGTACAGGCTCTATCACTGAGGCAAATCCACGCTTTACGATCGAAAAAATTGGACGCAGAAACAAAGTTTATTCCGGTCCAGAATACGAAGTGTACTATACAGATGAATCTACTATGCAGTGCGCTGAATATGAGTTGTGGAAGTCCTGCCGATTGACCGATAGTGTCAATGTAGAGTGTCTGTTGATTCCATGGCTTGAGGTTAATCAAAAAATAACCTATGTGCCAAAATACATTGATACGCATGGTGAGGCTCTTGAGTTTATCATAAAGAAAATAGATATCTCCATTGGTGAGGGAACGATGACACTTACATTGATGCGCTACTTCCCCTACTATCCGTACATTGTTCAGAATAAATATTAACCGGCTCCGAGAAATCGGGGCTTTATTTTATGCTCCAAATACACAGGAGGTGTAACAAATGACTTATGAAATGAATCAGGACGGGAGCTACAAAGACCTTGAGTTCACCAACTTCCCTGCCAAGATTGATAGCTGGGAGGACAGCGAGGACGTATCCTCCGACTATTTGGATGCTGCGAACAATTACAAGGCAGCGTTGGCGAAAGGCAATTATGCTACCGCCCAGAATATTCTTTTGAGTAACCCAAAACTAAAAAATATGCTGATTGGTGCAAAAGACATCAATGAGTTAAAACATGCCGTTATGGCAATCGAGCGTCTTTATACAGAGGATATCAAATCTTTAATCACTGACTATTCCAACGAGGTAAAGGAGAACGCTCAAAAAGCAACAACTGCTGCTTCTAGCGCTATGAGCTCAAAAACGGTTGCCGAAACAAAAGCACAAGAAACAGCCGAATCTCTTGAAAATCTAAAGACGTTAAAGGGCACTCTTCCTATTGATTTTACCGAGTATGTGGCACAGGTAAATCAGACTGCGGATAATGCTATAAATAAGACAAGTCATGATTATGTGAAGTCTGTTGAGCAGACAGAAAATAATGTTACTGTAAATTTTGGCGATGACGCTAATCCGGTTGTTATTGATAAATATTCTCTGCCCGCTGCTACCGTTGACACTCTGGGTGGTGTTAAGGCTGGCGATAACGTGACAGTTGCAGAAGATGGAAAATTGAGCATTACTGCTAACAACGTTGCCGGTGCTCTTGGATTTACACCGCTTGCGCCACAGTTACCATATACAATGACATTTGAGACTTGTTATGTTGGAAATGGTGTTGTTGGGTCTGCTGAAAAAGCTGTGAAAATCAAAGTCAATAAAATATATGATTCCATTTTAGTTATTCCAGTTCCAAAACAGACCTACACGTATACTGGCGATCATTATAAAACCAAAGACTTTGTATTGCCATTTTTGTTTGGCGGCGCAGCATCAAAGATCAGTGTTTTGCCAATTCGTGGTGCTGAAAATTACGCGCCGTTTTCGTGGCCTGCATGTGTTTCAAACGGAGTCTGTTATCAAACTGGGGCAACAACACTAACAAAGTATCTTTATCGTTACGATAGCGAAAATAAACAAGTAGAAATGTATTCAGTTGAAACATCTCCGAACACTGATATTTTGTTAAACAAAAAAGATACAACTTATTATGTTTTCGGTATTGACTGGAATATTGAAATTCCGCAATCGCCATTGGATACGGCTACTAACGAAGCAAGTGAATAATAAAAATTGGAGGTGAGTAAATGGCTTTATCATTTGAAGATTCAAAGCGTTTAGCTGAAAAAGCATTTGAGCCCGCCACCATGGATCTTAATATCGAAGAGGATGTGCAGCGTCCTGTGTACGACGAGGTTGATATCTCCACCCTTGCTGATGTCGATGAAGAATATTCCAGAAGCGGCAACTATACATGGTATGACGAGTTCACGGACAATGATTTTTCTACCGTTACGGAAAATAAAGAGATCTCCATTAACGCAAGCCAGATCAATATCACGCAGGAAAACAACTCTCAGGTCATCCCTTTTGAGATGCCTCGCTATTATGATGGCATTGACCTGATGAAAATGACAATTCAGGTGCACTATGTCAACGCAAAAAATGAGGAGAATTATGCCGCTCCTGTAAATGTCAGTTATAGTTCTGACAAGATTCGATTCTATTGGATGGTCAGCGACTCTGCCACTGTGAAGGAAGGCAACCTTCAGTTTGAAATTATGGCGGTTGGTGCAATCACTGTGCCGAACACAACCACAACGAAAAATTATCTGTGGCGCACCCGTCCTAATAGCCAGTTGACTGTTTTAAAGGCACTTGCCGGGACTGCGATGAACGACCCAACCGGCGATGACTGGTATACCCAGTTCTTGTCTACCATGAGTCAGAAGGTCGGCGAAGCACAGACTGCCGCAACGCAAGCAGCGCAAAGTGCACAAGAAGCACAGGCCGTTGTTGATGGTCTGGCCGATACACTGGCGAACTATTACACTAAGGAAGAGGTAGACGGCTTTGTTACTCTTCTTCGGGGCGACATTGCTAAGGCTGACGGTCTTGCAAAGTTTGATGTGCAGTACAATGCTGAAACACAAACGATCAAGTTCCTAAATGGCGATAAGCTTATTAAGACTATTACGCTGAACACCGATCCGAGTGCTGAGTGGGTGACCGCTTTTAACAAGACCGTCGAAGCAAAAATTGACAAGAAGATTGCGCCTGTAAAGACTGAGCTGGCTGAATACAAGACCAGCAACGACGCAGCGGTAAAAAATCTGCAGGACAGTGTTGGGGATTTGCCGAATACTCTGCAAAGCGATTATTACAATAAGCAGGCAACCGACAAGCTGTTAGAGGCAAAGGCTGAAAAGACCAGCGTTGAGACAGTGGCAAACGATCTGACCGTAGTAAAGAACACTACTTCAGGTCTGCAGAATAATATTGATACCATTAATAGTGATATTTCCGATATTCAGGAGCAGTTAAAGAACGTAAAACCAGATCCGAATTCTGGGCGTGAGTATGATATTACTTACGAAGATTCCAAGCTTAGCCTGCTGGAAAACGGAACCGTAAAAACACAGGTCGTTATTCAAGGTGGTAGTGGTGGCGGTACTGGCGGCAGCACCAGCGTCATCAAGATTGAGCGTCTGGATGGTTCTGCACTGACCGTTATTGCTGGCGACCCTGCGATTATCAATTTCAAGTTCTCTTCTGTGGATAACTCTGGTGATGATACAGGCTCTGCAACTGGCATCTGGTATGTTGGTAACACAAAGGTTGGTACACAAACCGTCATTCAGGGTAAAAACAGCTTTGATGTAACTCAATATCTGCACAGTGGCGATAATACCATCAAGTTGCAAGTGACTGATAGTGTTGGTAGTGTTGGCACAAAGACATGGAGTGTCAATGTTGTTGAGTTCTATTTGGAGAGCACCTTTGACGATACGCTCGTGTACAGCGGCGAGGTAACTTTCCGCTATACTCCGTATGGCAATATTGCAAAGACTATCAACTTTACGATTGATGGAAAGATTCTTGGTTCTACCACAAGCAGCGTGACAGGCAGACAATTGACTTATGCCATCCCTGCACAGTCTCATGGCGCACATTTGGTGGAAATCTCCATGACCGCAGAAATCAATGGGAAACAGGTCACCAGTAATAAGATCGTCAAAGATATCATGTGGGCGACCGAAGGTAATACGACTCCTATCATTAGTTGTGCTACAAAGACAGCAAGTGCAAAACAGTATAGCAATGTTGCAATCAACTATACCGTTTATGACCCTTCTAGCTCTACAACCACTGTAACGTTGGAGGTTGACGGCGCTAAGATTTCCACTCTGACTGTCGGACGTACCATGCAGACATGGACTTGGAAGTCCGCTGATATTGGCACTCATACGTTGAAAATTATATGTGGCTCCGTGAGCAAGGAGATTAGTGTCGAGATTAAAGAGCTTGGTATTACGATTGAGCCTGTTAAGACAAATCTAGCTTTTGATTTCAACCCTGCTGGCAAGACTAACGCTGACGAAACCCGTTTGTGGTCTGATGGCAATACAAGACTGACCGTAAGCGATAATTTTGACTGGTCTAACGGTGGTTATCAGCTGGACGAAGATGGCGATACCTACTTCTGTGTGAAGGCTGGTACAACTGCAAATATCAGCTACAAACTGTTTGGTGATGACGCAAAGAAGTTGGGTAAGAATTTTAAGCTAGTGTTTAAGACTACGAACGTCAAGAACTACGATGCTACGGCACTGACCTGTTTGAACGGTGGTATCGGTTTAAATATTCAGGCGCAGAAGGTCACGTTGACCAGTGAGCAGAATAGTATCGACCTACCGACTTGTGAAGACGACTTTATGGAATTTGAATTCAATATTCTGCCCGACAGTCAGTATAAGGAAATGGTTCTATGGTTGGATGGTATTCCCTGTCGTGTTGAGCTGTATGACGCAAGCGACAACTTTACACAGGCTTCTCCGGTTGGCATTACGATTGGTTCTCCTGATTGTGACGTGCAGGTTTATCGCATGAAATCTTACATGATGAATCTGACGGACGACGAGATCCTTGACAACTTTATTGCAGACGCAAAGAACGCAGAGGAAATGATTGAGCGCTACACCCGCAATGATATTACAGACGTGAGCGGTGAGTTAAATCCTGATCTACTGGCTGAGAAGTGCCCAGACCTGCGCATTATCAAGATCTCTGCTCCGACCTTTACGACCGGCAAGAAGAACGAAGTGCCTAATACAACTATTCAACACATATACAAGAATGGTCGTGTCGTTGAAGACAACTGGACTGCTACCGGTTCTCACAAGGGACAGGGCACTAGTTCTAACGCATACGGTGAATCTGGTCGTAATATTGATATCGATTGTTCTGGTGGTTTTACTTTTGGTGACGAAACCACTGGCAGCAAGTATGCGTTTACAGAAAATAGCGTTGGCGAGAAGTATTTTAATATCAAGGTCAATGTTGCTTCTTCTGAGAATGCAAACAATGCTCTGCTGGCAGACGAGTTCAACGAGTTCAACCCGTACATTCGTCAAGCTCGCAAGGACAACCCGAATGTACGCGATACCATGGCATTCTACCCATGTGTCGTTTTTATTCAGGAGACCGACACCACAAACGCAACTGTCTTCAAGGATGGTCAGTGGCATTTCTATGCTTGCGGCGATTTTGGTAACTCAAAGAAGAATAGTGACACCATGGGTATGGACCCGAACAATCACAAGGAAGTTATCGTTGAGATTGACAATAACACCGATGCACAGACCCGCTTCTTGAGCGGCGACTTCTCTGAGGAAACTTGGGATGGTAACCACAGCTTTGAATTCCGTTACATCAATAAGAATTGCAGTGAGCAAGAAGTTCAGGATGCAAAGAACGCATGGATTCGGGTGCAGAACTGGGTCGTGAATGCAGATGATGCTGAGTTCAAGAAGAATTTTGAGAACTATTTTATCAAGGATTCTGCCCTGTTCCATTATCTGTTTACTGAGCGCCATACCATGGTTGATAACCGTGCAAAGAACGTATTCCCACACACAACAGACCTTGTGCACTGGGACTTCTGCTTTGACTACGATAATGATACCGCCATGGGCAACGACAACGAAGGTGGTCTGACTCTGAGTTATGGCTACGAGGATATGGATACCATCGGCACAAAGAGTGTGTTTAATGCACATGATTCTAAGCTGTGGTGCAAGATTCGTGATCTGTTTGCAGATGACCTCGCAAAGATGTTCCTGAGCCGTGAGAGTGCTCTGGCATGGAGTTCTACCCGTATTCTGAAGAAGTTTGAGGACTATCAGGATGTAAAGCCCGAGAAGCTGTGGATCATGGATATGCGGCGCAAGTATTTCCGCACTTATGAAGACAATGGTACTACCAGCTATCTTCCCATGATGCATGGTAACAAGCGCCATCAGCGGCGTCAGTTCCAGCGTTATCAGGAAAAATACATGGCATCAAAGTATACAGGCGCTGCTTGCACCTCTGATGATATGACCATTCGTGGTTACACTCCGACAAACTGGACAGGCGTGAAGCCCGATGGTACTTTCCATATTGTCCCCTACGCTGATACTTATGTCTCTGTACGGTATGGTTCTAACCCTGTAAAGGTGCGTGGTAAGCGTGGTCAAACTTACGAGATTCAGTGCCCGATTGCGGCAATGAACGATACTGAAGTTTACGTTTACAATGCTTCTATTATCCAGAGCATTGGTGACATTTCTGGTTTCTACCCCGGTTATGTTGATTTTAGTCACGGTGTAAAGCTGACTGACCTGAAGATTGGTTCTGCCATCGAGGGCTATAAGAATACGAATATGACTGACTTCGCGGTTGGCAATAATACTCTGCTTGAGCATTTGAATCTGCAGAACGTTCCGAATCTGAAGAAGTCCATTAGTCTGACTGGATGTACAAATTTGGAGGAGTTCTATGCTGGCGGCTCTGGTATTACTGGTGTCGCGTTTGCTAAAGGCGGCAAGATCAAGAAGGCCGAACTGCCTGCGATTGCAAGCCTGAGCGCTAAGAACCTAAACTATCTGACTGACCTGAAGGTTACGGATTATAAGAATATCACCACACTGACAGTTGAGAACTGCCCAACCATCGACATGATTGGAATACTGGCAAAGTGCACGAGCTTGAACCGTGTGCGTCTGACTGGTGTAAAGTGGGAACTGGATGATACTTCCCTGCTGGAACGTCTGCTGAAGATGACCGGCTTGGACGAGAATGGTTACAATACTGACCACTCTGTTATCGAGGGCAGCGTTCATGTGCCCATTATGCGTGAGCGTCAGTTAGCTGATTATAACGCACAGTGGCCTGATTTGAATATCACTTACAACACGCTGGTTCAGCAGTTTGTCTGGACATTCGTGAATAAGGATGGCACGGTGCTGGATGTTCAGTACATTGACAAGGGCGATAAGGCAGTTGATCCTGTTACACGCAAAGAGAATCCGATTCCGACACCTACGACCGAGAGTACGATTTCTACGGATTTTACTTTCAGCGGTTGGGATACTGAATTTGTTGCCGTTTTCAGCAATCAGACTATTACAGCAACTTATACCGAATCAGTGCGCAAGTACACTGTTCGTTACATGAACCGTGGAGCTGTGCTGAAGGAAACCGTTGCTTCGTATGGCTCTATGGTGTTGTATGACGGTGATACTCCCACTTATACCTCTGAGGAAAGTGCTTTTAAGTATTACCTGTTTAGTGGTTGGGACAAGGGCGGCTACGTCACCGGCGATAAGGATATCAATGCTGTTTATGATAGCTGCGAATATTCTTCTACCTACTTTGATGGTAAGGAAATCGGTCAGCTTCGCCCTGTCGAGATCTATGCAATGAACAAGGTTGGTGTTGAACAGAACATTGCCGAAGCTAAGGACGAAGTTTCTATTGCGCTGGGTAATGATTTCTCTTACGAGGATATCACCGAAAAGATTCTCATCAGCGAGCCACAGGTGTTTGATGGCAAGAACTATATTGATACAGACCTCAAGCTATTTGAAGAGGACAGAGATTTTGTGCTTGCTGTTGACTACAAGATGGACATCACGAATGCAAACAATACTGTTCTAATGCAGTGCTTTGAGCAGAATGGCATGAATGGTATCCGTCTGTGGAACTCAACTGGCGTCAAGATGACTTGGGGTATTGACTCTGCAAATGGCGTTGCTGCTGGTTCTCGCGATATGACTGTTATCCGGCACATTAAGGGTGATAACGGACTGTATGTCTATTCCTCTAATATCTATGGCTCTGCACTGAGCTACACAAAGATTACCCGTACCCGCTCTACAAAGACGAATGCTACTCTGGTGTTTGGTTGTGCAAAAGCAGACGATGGTGCTTACGAGCGCCACGCTAAAGGTACGGTTTATTGGTCTAAGCTTTGGTACGCAGACCTTGGCGATGCCGCTTGCCGTGAATTGGCTGCATGGACACACGATAATTTGATCGTTGAGGTTGCAAGCTTTAAGAACTACTACCTGAGTGACAATTCTAATAAACGCTGCTCTATGACTTTTCTGCAGAAAGACACTTTGGGTCAAGATATGATGCTAAGCTCTGCCGCAAATAACGCTGGCGGTTGGGGTAACACTTCTTTGCGCGAATATCTAGATTCTCGTCTGGTTGATGCTTTGCCGATTGGCTGGAAGCAGCTGATTAAAAAGGTCAAAGTGCCGAGTTCTGCCGGTAGCAAGAGTAAGGAAATTGTGACTTCTGATTGTTATTTCTTCATTCCGTCTGCGATTGAAGTGAGTTCTTCGATGATTGACGAACCTTACGTTTACGAAGGTCAAACCATCAGTTACATGACCGGCAACGAATCCCGCATTAAGCACAACGCAGAGGGTAAGGCGACCAAATATTGGCTGCGCAGCCCGTTTGCGACTTACGACGGATACTTCTACGCAATCGAGGAGACTGGCGAGCTGTACGGCTTCCACTATCCCTCTGAGCAGCTGGGTGTAACCGTGATGTTCAGCATTTAAGGAGGTGTTGAGAGTGTATTATAAGGTACTTAAAAACGGTCGAGTGATCGATGCTCTTGACCGCCTTCAGTTTGTAAAGTATCAGTCAAAGCACGACATTATGGTGAACTGCACCGAGGATGACGCACAGGGCATTATCAGCAGCAACGGCAAGTATATCTGGCATGTTGAAGGCTATTACCTGATTCCGTCCCCAGAGTATGACACTGTAACGCTTGAACCGATTGACAAATATGAATATGACCAAATCAAGGCCTTGGGAGGTACAACTCCTGAGGCCATTATTGATGCCTATACACTGACGTTAATTCAAGGAGGTCTACTGTGATGGAGAAGATTTTCACTGAGTTCGTCGAGAGTATGCATCGACTCTATAAGAATGGAATGGTACAGGACAAATTTGTTGAGAACTTGCTTGAGGGCAAGAAGATCTCATTGGATGATTACCTGTACATTGTGAACGGAAAGGAGGTGTGATATGTATACCTTTTTAATTAACGAGGATAACACTATCACAGCGAGTCTGACTGAGCGTATCATGCAGCGGAGCAAGCTGGTGGATAATTTGCACTTTCTTGCCGATCAGACCTACAAGGGAGTAGATATCAGTGACTATACCGTTATGCTGGAATACGTTTTGCCTGTGAGCAAACGCTATAAAACTGAAATTCTACAAAAATCAAAAAACCTGTACAAGAATCGGTTGGAGTATCTTCTGCCATTTGATACGGGTCTAACCAGTGAGGCTGGTGACATTGAGTTCCAGCTGACCTTCATTCATGTCGAGATGGACTCTGAAGGACAGACGATTCAGCGTGTGCGCAAGGCTGGCCCCGGCGTTGTACATATTATTCCCATCAGTAAGTGGTCTGATTTGATTCCAGATGAAGCACTGAGCACGCTTGACCAGCGTATTATTGCACTGGAAGCTCTGAACAAGGCGATGACTGACCGCTTCAACACCAGTCTGGCTAACAAGGCTGACAATATTACTTACGATGAAGAGCATCGTATTCAGCTTACCTCCGAGGGCAAACCCATTGGTAACGCTATTAAGATTACGACTGAAACTGTGGAAACTGAAGATGGTAGTATGCGTGTTGTCCCATTCTAACCATCGTTTAAAGCGAGGTGAAAAGAATGGCATACAAGTACTCAAAGCTTGGTTACGGTAACGCAGAAGACGTGGAAGCCGCGATTGCGCTTAGGTTGATTGACGGTAAAGACCTTATCGTTACAAAGGATACATCGGAATTTATGTACGTCCGGGACGATTTATCTATTCAGAAGATAGCGCCTCGGACGCTTTGTTTTGATAGAATCCCAGATGCGAATGAGGCAGTCAACCAGAGTGACGCGACCTATGCGGGACAAACCGTGATGATAAAAGGCAAAGACGACAAATATGAACCGTGGGTCGTGCAGCAAAGCGCGGAGTCCGGGCGATTCTTTGTTGAGCCTTTCCAAACTCAATCTACAAATTTTCAATGGACTGAATTCTAACTAAAGGAGGAAAATAATGGCAGAAGTAAAATTTGCGTATGGTACGAAAGCGCGATATGATGCTCTGGCTCCTAAAGATCTGGACACATTGTACTTTACGACCGATACTTTGCAGCTCTTCAAAGGTACATCTGAGTACACTAAGAGCACTAAGATAGTGTCTTCCCTGCCCGCAGCGGGTCAGGTTCAGGGCATTATTTATTTCCGCATGACTGATTATACCATGCATATTTGGAATGGTGTGGAATTCGTGCAGCTGAATAAGAAGACTATTACACAGATCCCGGCAGATGCCACCAATGATGATATCCCGACCACTAAGGCTGTCGCAGACTATGTGCAGGCAAAGATCGAGGCTGTTGAGCAGCAGAAGGGTCTGTATGTCACTGACGTTACCTATAAGGATGGCGTTATCAGTGTGGCAAAGAATGACGAGCCTGTTACTACTACTCTGACAGGCGTTGTTCATACGCCTACCTATGACCCAGAGACCCGCACTATCAAAATGCCTGTGTTTGGCGGTGACGAGCTAACGATTGCTCTGGGCAAAGACTTGGTTGTGAAGAACGGTACTTATAACACTGAGACTCACGAAATCGAACTGACTATCACTACTGGCGAGGTCATCAAGATTCCTGTTGGCTCCCTGATTGACATTTATGTCGGTGTAGCAACTTCTACTGCAACCGTGACGGTTTCTAACGACAACAAAATCAGCGTTGCTGTGCGTGTATCTGCAAAAGCCAATAACTCTATCACAATTGAAGAGGATGGTCTGTATGTGGCTGTGCCGGATGCTTACACCAAGGCTGAGACCGATGCAAAAATCAAGAAGGTACAAGATCAGCTGGACGGACACTCCAAGGATGCTGTGGTACATATTACTGCCGAAGAGCGCAAGACTTGGAACACGAAAGTGTCTCAGGATGAACTGACTGCCGCCAAGTCCGAAGTGATTGCTGCGGCTGCTGCAGATGCCACCAAGAAAGCCGACGCTGCTCGCGATGCTGCTAAAACCTATGCAGATGGTCTGAACACCGCAATGGATAACCGCGTCAAGAACGTTGAAGGCGCTCTAACTTGGAAAGTTCTGTCTGAATAATCTATATCCCCTGCTGGCCTTCGGCACTACAACACCGTATAGCTGGCAGGGTTATTTTTATCGAAAAGGAGTTTCATGATGTCAAAATTATCACTTTTAGAGATTGCACAATCTCAACTCGACAAGACTCCAGTGATCGACGGACAGCTTATTGTCTGCCTTGACACCGGGAACACCTATCGAGATACTGCTACGGCTCACGTAAAAATCGGTTCAGATTTAGAGGTTGTGAGCGACTTACCATTGGCTCCTCTGGCCGAAAAAATCTATTATTTGAAACCCGACAAGCTATATGCGTACTTGGGCGGCAACTGGACATTGCTGAACGATAACAATTTCTCACTTGGCGCAAACAAGAGCGCACTTAATGGCAAAGCAAAAATCCTGTTGGACGGCGCAAAGCAAAGTTCTGTATCTATCAAAGGTACGGGCATCACCACCGTTATGACCAATGAGAATGGCGAGTTGGTTGTGAATACGGGCGACCCATCTATGTATATGGAGGCGCTAACCAATTCAGATATAGATAAGATACTTTCAATGTAAGGAGGAAATTTATGGCTTGGTTAGATTATGACGGCCTGCTTTACTTCTGGCAAAAGCTGAAGACGATTTTAGGCACTAAGGTCGATAAAGTTGAAGGCAAGGGCTTATCAACGAACGACTTTACCACTGCTGAAAAGAATAAGCTGGCTGGTATCGCAGCTGGTGCAAATAATTATTCTCACCCGACTAGCTCCGGCAACAAGCACATTCCGTCTGGTGGCGCTTCTGGTCAGATCCTGCGCTGGGCAGCTGATGGCACGGCACAGTGGGGCGCTGATAATAACACAACTTATAGCACATTTAAGGGTGCAACCAGTGCCGCTGCCGGTGGCTCAGGTCTTGTCCCCGCCCCTGCTGCTAATAATGCTGGTCAGTTTTTGAAGGGTGATGGCACGTGGGCGACCCCGCTAAACACGACCTATAACAATGCCACCTCTGGCTCTGCTGGTTTGATGAGCGCCGGAGATAAAGCAAAGTTGGATGGTATTGCTGCAAACGCAAACAACTATTCACACCCGACCTCTGCTGGTAATAAACATATTCCAGCTGGCGGTCAGTCTGGTCAAATTCTAAGGTGGAGTGGTGATGGTTCTGCTACTTGGGGACCTGATTATAATACCACCTATTCTGATTTTAAAGCTGCTACCGCTTCTGCGGCCGGTGGTTCTGGCCTAGTTCCCGCTCCGGCTGCTGGCAAGCAGGGTCAATATCTGCGTGGCGATGGTACTTGGTCTACTCCGACTAATACAACATACAGTGACGCAACACAGAGCACCCATGGCTTGATGAGTACTTCTGACAAGAAAAAGCTGGATGGATTTGGCGCGGCAAACACTTATGCACTGAAGAGCGATATCACGGCGATGTATCGTTACAAGGGTTCTGTTGCTTCTACGGATAAGCTACCCACGAGCGGTCAGACCATTGGTGATGTGTATGACGTTGGCAATGGAATGAATTATGCATGGAATGGCTCTAACTGGGACGCACTAGGCGAAATTTTTACTATTACAAAGATTACAAATACTGAAATCGACAATGTTTTGGCAAGCTGATTTCAGTTCTTACTGAGACAGGAGGTCGATTATGGGATATTTAGATAATGCTGGCTTACAGTATCTGTGGGGTAAGCTGAAAGAAAAGTTCGCTCCGAAAAGTCATAGCCACGATGATAGATACTATACCGAGTCCGAAATGGATGGTAAGCTGAACAGCAAGGTGAACAATAACGAAGCTGGAGCAGATAGTTTACTTTCTAAACTTACCACATCTTGGACTGCAACTCCAACTGACAATACTTATTTTATTAGACAGGATACAGGCGGCGGAAATGAGTTTGGTCGCGTGAAGTTTTCTACCTTGTGGAATTATATCAAAGGTAAGACGGATGGCGTATATCAACCAAAGGGTAACTATTCTACAACAGACACAAAAAATACTGCCGGTTCAACCAATACGACTTCGAAATTGTATTTAATTGGTGCCACATCACAGAGTACAAATCCACAAACATATTCTAACGCAAGTGTGTACACGACAGGTAGTACGATTTACGCCAACGGTTTCGGAAATGATATTTTTATCATATATCCTTCTGGGGGTTCTGCGAGTTATGGCGGACAACAAATTGGATATTGTAAAATCACTCTACCAACATTGTGGGATAGTACGATGATGACGTTCACTGTTACTATTTACAATTACGTTTCAAACACTTCTGTTGATTATAGAATTTCAGGATATAATTATGCTGGAAAGCCGTGGTATAATTGTGCGGCTGTTTGTGTTGGTAAAGCTGGAACGTCCCATAGTAATCTTTCCGTTCGGTTTGGAGATAATGGAATCAAAAATGTAATTACCATTGGAGAAGAAAATACAGAATGGCAGTACCCAAGAATTGTCGTGCATGATGTCGTAATTGGAAATAGTAATTTTGAAACATATAAATCTGGTTGGAATGTTGAAATATCTAAGAGTGGTGCGCCTAACGTAAGCGAAACCATTTCAAATACTCATGTTGGATATAATGCTGTCACGTCATGGGACAAAATTCAAAATAAGCCAAGTTCTTTTACTCCAGCTTCACATATCCATGACGACCGCTATTATACCGAGACGGAAATGAACGCTAAGTTAGATGGAAAGGCAAATGCATATCATACTCATTACAGTATTTCAACAATAGCAGATAACCGAAATACTAACACAATGCCGAATGATTATAACAATACGTTCATTTTCCAAGGATTAAAAGATAATAGTAAAATCAACTCTCCGTCTTCTGATACATATTCATATCTATTAGGTCTTCGTGGATGGAGTGATTCGTCTGGTGGTAATTCACACGAATTGGCATTCAACAATACAGGTGTTTATTGGAGAAATGGTGGTACTACAAGTTGGAACAGTTGGCATCGTATTTATACAGACAACTATCACCCAATTGCTGACGTAGCAAATTCCGTTGATTGGAGTAAAGTCCAGAATAAACCAGCAACATATGCTCCAGCTGCCCATACTCACGATGACCGTTATTACACTGAGGCAGAAATCAATAATAAGCTTGATGGAAAAAGTAACACGGGTCATACCCACGATGATAGGTATTATACTGAAAGTGAAATAAATACCAAATTGGACGGGAAAAGCAATACAAATCATACGCATAACAGCATCAAAGACGCCGGAGACGGCGGAACACTTACTCTTGCTTACTCAAAATCAGGATTAGATTATGGAAGCTATTCATGGCTCGCTGGATGGAACGGCAAGGAACTTCGAACCGTAAACAAAAATCAATTCGCTACTGCATATCACACGCATGACACTTCAAGTATCAGTGCCGGTAATGCGAACTATGCAGGTTGGGCTGGTCCTATTGAATCTGCTCACATCGATGTTTTACGTGCAAACCGTCTTGCATTTTTACCGGCATCTGGCGTTAAGGTTGAATATTCTGTTGATGGTGGTACAACATGGGTTGATTATGGTGCCAACGACGCTCAAAAAGCATCACTATTTGCAATGCGGATGGGTTCTGCTACTCCATTTTATACTGGCAAGCATACAAAAGCAGACGAGTGTACAATAAAAGACCAACTTAGAATCACGGTCACACCGGTTGACCGATATGCGTCTGTAAATATGCTTTATCTTTGGGTGTCTGTTGCTGGCACATCAGCAACTGTGAATATTTCGCGTTCTACTATTGGCGCTAAGGAAACTTTTACAGACGTTCGCACGGACGTTCCTATTTCTGGCTGGAGCGGCCCAAATGAAATCAGATTTTCGCAAGGCACTTTTGGAGGCGGTTCAACACAAACAAGCAACCAGTATGCTTATCGCTTTACGTTCAAGAATAAAGCAGATGGTAAAGGTTCTGTTTGCGTAATGGATATTCGTATGTATGGACCAAGTGCATGGGGTGTACCTAACAGTATGATGGAAAAAGACCATATTTATAATTGGGACGCAAATCAAAACGTACAATTCCCAGCTCAGGTGACTGCGACAAAATTCAATGGTAGTTCTACCGGCGTTGTAGATTATGGCGATTCAAACGGTTCTACAATTAAAATCGGATATGGCGGTGCCGGTTTAACAAAAGACAATTTGACCCATATTGCCGGTTATGCAAAAAACGGTAACCAAATGGTAATTAAGGATGTCAGCAGAGGAGTTCTTCAATCATGGCTCAATCTAAACGAGATGATTAACACACAGCTCACAACCGGTTCAGATACGCCGTCTGATAATGATTTTTACATCTCGCAGTTCGCCGGTGGCGGTGCAACTGCAACAACTTATCATCGCCGTCCTGTAAGCGCATTGTGGAATTATATTAAGAGCAAAGCCGACGCCGTGTATTCTGCAAAATCCCACACACATACCAAATCACAGATCACCGACTTTCCTGCTTCGCTTAAAAATCCGACCGCTCTGACGATTCAAACAAACGGCACAACTGCCGCTATTTACGATGGTAGTGCTGCAAAAACGGTCAACATTACGAAAAGCAATATCGGGCTTGGTAACGTAGACAATACTGCGGATGCTAACAAATCGGTCAAGTACGCCACAAGCGCCGGTAATGCTTCTAAGGTAAATAATCACACTGTTAATATCGATGTCCCAGCTAATGCCAAATTTACAGATACAACATATGGCGTGGCAACCGCATCATCAAATGGCCTTATGTCTTCTACTGATAAAACCAAGCTTGATGATTTTAGTCGTGTTATCAGCATTCAAAAGCAGATTAAGCTAACCACAGATTGGCAAGACACTGGTATCGCCGGAAACAATCTGGAAACTGGAACTTACGTGGTTCAAGTGAGCGGGTTTAATTGGAGTTACACGCAAATTTATAGTGAAATGTATTCTGGAATTATGACATGGTACGCCGACAGCACAAATAGTGGCAACGCATCTGAGATTTTCTTACATAATGCTGGTCATGCAGACAATAGCAATGCGGTATATCTTAGAACTTTGCGTACTGCTGGAAACAATTATCTTAAACTTCAAATTGCTTGCAAGGTGGCTGCTACCGGCACAGATACACTAACATTTAAATTCAGACGGTTGATATAAAGGAGATGATAAGATGCGAAAAATGAAAGATAAAATTGAAGCAAGCGTAACAAACGCTGACGAATCGACCCATGCAATTAAAGCTGACAAAGCAATAACAGCTGACAAGGTATCTTGGTCTGGCGTTCAGGACAAACCATCCACCTATACGCCGTCCGCTCACACGCACACAAAGTCCCAAATAACGGATTTCCCAACTTCTATGCCTGCAAGTGATGTATCTGCATGGGCTAAAGCAGCCACAAAACCAAGCTACACCAAGGCTGAGGTTGGACTGAGTAACGTGGACAATACTGCTGACAAAGATAAGAGCGTGAAGTATGCTACAAGTGCGGCAAATGCTACAAACACTCAATATTTGAATAATGATAGTCAATACATGCGTTTTCATTGGAACGGTCAATCTGGTCAACCTACTTGGCTCTGGGGCGGCAATGATGCCAGCAATATGTATGTGTATAATCCGAGCAATTTCAGTGTGAATTATGCTACAACAGCTGGGACGGCATTGACTGCAAAGAATTTACCGTACAGCATTACATATGAGGGCAGTTATGTGGGGACAGCGTACAGAAATTATCTTTACACAAATGACCCAGGCGGCAGTACCTACGCTACCGAGACAAACCCAATCAGAACCACTTTGTCCAAAGAGTACGACGTTGTGGTTTTTCTTGATGCTGGGAAAAATGGTCAGTGGGGTGCTGGTACATCTGAAACTTGTCCTGAAAGAATCGCATTTTTACGGCTAATGCAGGTTAATGAAAAGTTCACAGAATCGTATGTCGTCATGAGTGCTCTTACGAGCGATTGGACGAGAGGTTTATCGGCAACCAGTAATAGTAATAACGTTAATATGGGTCCTGTTATCGAGTATGGATATTCTCCTAAGATGTCCATTAAGTATCGCAAAAATGGTACAACAATAGAACGTTACTGGACAAGAGAAAAGCTCAAGACTAGCAGCGGAGTAGAAGAGCCGGGCACTACTACCAGTCTTGATAATGGCGCTTATATGTTGCTTGATAGCGCTGGCAAAACCTACCATGTGTTCGGTATTGATATCGATCACAGGTTCTTTACCGCTGCCCAAGCGGACGAGGAAGGAAGTGAGGTCGTATGAATTTGATTAAAATTGCAGCCATGGACAACGGTGCACATGAAAACCGCAACAGCCCGGGGGAGGCCACTGTACCGGAGGGCTGGGCAGTCATTCCGGCAGGGGTAGCTATCCCGGCCAGCTTCCCATTTGTGGACGTGCTGGTTGAAGAAAACAACTGTATTAAAACTGTTACAAAATTGATTGAAAAAGAGATTGCCGTTGACGAAACAGAGGTATCAAAAGCTTTAGAAGAATTCAAACAATCCAAAATTGTCGAATCTAAAACCGTACTCTCTGAATATCTTGCCTCTCATCCACTCCAATGGACGGATGGCAAGTATTATAGCGTCACTAGTGAAAAACAGGCTCTGCTCACTTCTAATTTATCCTTGTATCAGCTTGCTGTATCAAATGGACAACCATTTACATTAAAATGGAACACCACTGGCGATGAATGCACTGTGTGGGAGTATAATGACCTTGCCGCGTTGGCTTTGGCGATTGGAACTTATGTACAACCGTTTGTATCTTATCAGCAGGAGTTGGAATTGGCTATTAAAGCTTGTGCTACCATGGAAGAGCTGGATGCAATCGAAATCAACTACGACCCTGTTCTGAAGCAATATCTGGAGACCGCCGGGTCGAAGGAGGCTGCTGAATGAGCAAAGCTGTAAAGAAGTATAAAGAATTATTGAAATGTGCGCTTCTCTTTTTGATAGGAGGGGCGCTTTATTATTGCATCGAGAT